>Ga0209316_100016_pt1 | contig 81883 bp, 77 predicted proteins | sample 3C3metaG_FD_184150 | JGI IMG/M metagenome (GOLD analysis project Ga0209316, IMG submission 184150) | Freshwater bacterial and archeal communities from Indian Creek, Illinois, USA - 3C3 metaG (SPAdes) (version 3) | ecosystem: Environmental > Aquatic > Freshwater > Unclassified | place: USA: Indian... | reverse complement strand
AAATGTTCCTTGAAACTCTTTGCTATGCGAATGCTTTAAGTGGGATACAAATTATCCCGCTTTTATTTTAAAAATTAACTGTCGTTGTCCTTGTCCTGATACATGTCAAATTGAATGACTCATAACAAGTTTGGCAAGATACTCTTTTCTTTAGTGTTTGCATAAGTTATAATTGTTACTGACACTAAAGACAGAAATTTTTAAAGGGATGATACATAATGGGTCTAATCAGCTTGATTGTTGGTTTGTTAGGAATTCCGGTTTTATTGGTTGCGTTCATCCCGTTTCTTGGATGGCTCAACTGGATAAACAATTTTTTCGTAAGCATAGGCTGGATATTAGGGTTAATTGCATTTGTAAAAGATAAAAAGAATATATTAGCAATTATTGGTTTGGCAATCTGTTCTATCGTGTTATTATTTGGCTTCTTCAGGCTTTCATTGGGCGGGGGCCTACTGTAGAGTCGGCTTGTATCCAGCAGAGCGCTCTTTTTGTGATCGCCGCTATAATGCGGTCTTTGTGTATCATATCAAAAAGAGTTTTCGATCGTTTTACTCATTTAACGGCAAGGGTAGCCCAGAATGTCGGAACTCCATATTCGTGCAACAAGCCGGTTCCATTCGTATCTTCATATAAATCAAGAAGCTTAAATCCAACTTTGAGCTGGCCGCGGATCTGTTCTTCCAGTGTATGTGAAAATTGAATTCCATAATCTGTATTCTCCAATGATTTTAGCAATTCCTCATTTTTTAAGGGGTTATACGGGAGTTTGCGTTTGATTTCTTTATCATTTTCATCAAATAAATAACTCATACCGTTATCAAGACCCGACATTAGTTTCCCGCCAACTTTTAGAATACGGTAGCATTCCTTCCATACATGCATCACATCTTCAATATAGCAATTTGACACGGGATGAAAAATCAAATCAAATGAAGCGTTGTCAAAAGGCAATGTTTGTGTCATGTCGCCGCAAATAGCGTTGATTTTATATCCTTCACGCTCCGCTATAGATAAATCGCTTCTAATTTGTTTCTTTGAAAAATCAAGGAGTGTACATTCAGCGCCGAGTGCGGCGAAAATTGGCATTTGCTGTCCTCCGCCTGAAGCAAGACCAAGTACTTCTATACCATTTAGTTCCGGATACCATTCTTTTGGAACCGGTTTGGTCGGCGTTAGCAACATTGACCATTTACCATTGAGGGCATCAACAAATTGATTATGAGATATTGGGATACCCCATTCCCAGCCTTCATCAACCCATTTATCAATCGTTTTTGCATTGATTTCAGTATAGTTCACAACTGTGACCTCCTGCATATTCCTTGGTGTCAGTATGATTATAGTTTATTTTATATAGAATCCAAAGAAAAGAATATCTTGCAGTGTTCGTGATTAATCTTTGATAATGTCACCTTGTTGTGTGTCAACACCCCCGTCCCCTTGTCACTAAAATAATGCTTGCTAACCCTGATAAAACCTGATAGAATGCAAGCGGATTGACTGTTTTACATGTTATCTAGGTATTAGTGCTGTTTGAGAAACCATATGGCCCCTTCGTCTAGCGGCCTAGGACACCGCCCTCTCACGGCGGTAACAGGGGTTCGAGTCCCCTAGGGGTCACCAATTAAGCTTCCGATAACAGCCGGAAGCTTTTTTATAATTTATACAAGCTGGGGGTGCCTTAAAGGCTGAGAGGAGAATCACTCCAACCCCTTGAACCTGATGTGGATAATGCCATCGTAGGGAAGCCAAGTGAATGATTTTGTATTGTGTGAATTAAACTTAAGCTCCCGATGGTATTTTCGGGGGCTTTTTTATTTTTAGTTTGGGAGGAATGTATGGCTATAGTACTAAACGGCAAAACGTTTGATATTGGTTGCCCGATTACTATCAAAAACTTATTGGAATCAAAAGGGATTAATGCTGACAGAGTTGTAGTTGAAGTCAATTATCAGATTATAGTAAAACAGGAATGGGACAGTTTTTTAATCGGTGATGATGACCAGGTAGAGGTGCTCCAATTCGTAGGGGGAGGCTGACATAGCGAAGAGAGGTTCTACTTTTTAAATATTCGTTCGTATCGCGGAACTTGTATAGTGAGAGGGGTAAAAGAATATGGAAGATAAACTGATTATCGGAAAATTTGAGCTATCAAGCAGGCTTTTCATTGGCACCGGGAAATTCTCAAGCAATGCAAAAGTCGGAGAATGCATTAAAGCATCAGGTTGCAGCGTGGTAACTGTTGCGGTCAGAAGAATTGACTTTGAAACGCCTGAAGAGAATATGATCCGGTTTATACCCTCGGATTGCATTTTGATGCCTAATACTTCCGGGGCAAGAAATGCTAAGGATGCCGTTAGAATTGCACGTCTCGCACGGGAAGCGGGATGCGGAAACTGGGTTAAGATCGAAGTGATTTCAGACAACAGGTATCTTTTACCGGATAATTTCGAAACAGTCAAGGCGACAGAGATTTTAGCGAAAGAAGGGTTTGTGGTATTGCCTTACATGAACCCGGATTTAATGGTAGCAAAAGCACTTAAAGATGCCGGTGCTGCGGCTGTTATGCCGCTTGGAGCACCTATTGGCACTAACAGGGGACTTAGAATGAAGGAAATGATTCGTATATTGATAGAAGAGATTGATCTCCCTATCATTGTAGACGCAGGGATTGGCAGACCTTCACATGCGGCGGAGGCTATGGAGATGGGAGCTGCGGCTGTGCTTGTGAATACCGCTATCGCTACCGCTTATGATCCTGTTGCCGCTGCGTTTGCCTTTAGCCTTGCCGTCAAAGCGGGCAGGTTAAGTTTTACTTCCGGCGCTCCTAAGTCCTGGCAATATGCAAAAGCATCTTCGCCTCTTGAAGGTTTTCTTGACAGTTTAACTGATTAATTTTGGAGAGTGAAAATGGGTTTCTATGAACTGATAAAAAAATATAAAGAATTTAATGTTGAATCATTTCTCAAACAGGTTACGGTTCAGGATGTGCAAAACGTGCTTGCGAAAGAAAAACTTGACGAGCGGGACTTTCTTTGCCTGCTATCACCGGCTGCTATCCCACACCTTAAGATGATGGCGCAAATCGCAAATCGTCTGACTATAAAGAATTTTGGCCAGGTGATTTTGCTTTTCACCCCTATATATCTTGCGGATTATTGTATGAACGAATGTGTTTATTGTAGTTTTAACATAAAAAATGAGTTTAAAAGAAGTAAGCTCACAATGGAACAATTAGAAGAGGTTGCAATAAACATATCAAAAACAGGGTTAAAGCATGTTTTGATACTTACGGGGGAGTCAAGAGTCCACACACCGGTAAGCTATATAGAAGAGTGCACAATACTTTTGCGTAAGTATTTTACATCGGTTTCAATAGAAGTCTATCCACTCGAGAGATTCGAATACGAAAGGCTTGCAAAAGCAGGCATTGACGGGATAACTATATATCAGGAAGTCTATGATGAAAAGATTTATGATAATCTTCACAAATCAGGTCCTAAAAAAAACTATCATTTTCGGCTTGACGCACCCGAACGTGCGGCTAAAGCAGGTTTGCGTACTATCAGTATTGGCGCACTATTAGGACTAAATGACTTTGCAGCCGAGGTTTTCTTTACCGGTTTGCATGCTCAGTATCTTCAGAAAAAGTACTGGGATATCGAAGTGGGGGTATCCTTACCGCGATTTAGACCTCATTTAGGTAATTTCGTTCCGAAAAATCCCGTTTCCGACAGGAATTTAGTACAGGCACTTATCGCTTTGAGGATTTTTCTGCCTCGTTGCGGGATATCGATAAGTACAAGGGAAGATCCGGCATTCAGAGAAAACATCCTTTCGTTGGGCGTTACTCGAATATCAGCCGGGGTATCAACAAATGTCGGTGGTCATACGATGCATGGTAAAACGAAATCTCAATTTGAGATATCTGATGCAAGAAGTGTTACTCAAATTAAAGAAATGCTTGAAAACAAAGGCTATCAGCCGACATTTATTGATTGGCGATAGAGAAAGGGAAAAAAGTGAAGGACATATTTTTAGGTAAAAAGCTTTATTGCATACTAGGAGAGGAATTTTCTTTAGGTAGAAGTAATGTTTACATGGCTGAACAAATGGTGAAGGCGGGAGTGGGGATCATTCAATATCGGGAAAAAGATAAAAAGAAGCTTTACAAACTGGAAGAGTGTACAAAGATACGTTCGATCACAAAGGAAGCGGGGACATTGTTTATAATAAATGACGATATAGATATTGCATTGCTTACGCAAGCGGACGGAGTGCATGTGGGGCAAGATGATTTGCCGGCTAAGGATGTACGCAGACTCATTGGAAACGAAATGATTCTAGGCATTTCAACACATTCGCCTAAACAGGCATTAGCCGCGGTTTCAGATGGCGCTGACTACATAGGGACAGGCCCGATTTTTAAAACTTTTACCAAAAAGGATGTTTGTGCACCGGTAGGTCTTGGCTATCTTGAATATGTGGTTAAGAACATAGATGTTGCGCATGTTGCGATAGGGGGAATAAAGGAATCAAACCTCGATGAGGTTATTGCCGCAGGTGCTACCTGCGTGTGCATGGTAACTGAGATATTAGGTGCGCAAGATATTATCTCTACTATAAAGAGAATAACAGACAAAATCAATTATGGGGTGAATAAAAAATGACACAAATGGAATATGCGAAAGCGGGAATTATTACTCAAGAGATGAAATTGGCTGCACAATCTGAAGGAGTCGAACCGGAGTATATTTTGCAAGGCTTGGCTAGTGGTGAGATTGCATTGCCGCGAAATTTACTGCGCAAGCCATTTAATTACAGTGCTGTAGGTAAAGGGCTATCGACCAAAGTAAATGCAAATATCGGCACATCGGATGCCTATCCCGCCATAGAGGATGAGCTTTTAAAGCTAAAGGCCGCTATCGAAGCCGGAGCGCACTCGGTAATGGATTTGAGTACCGGCGGGGATATAAATGAATCAAGAAGGCAAATAATAGACAATAGCTCTGTAATGGTGGGAACTGTACCCCTGTATCAGGCAATGGTTGAAGCTGCTACAAGCGGAAAAAGTTTTGTTGATTTAAGTGCTGATGATTTTTTTGCTGCTATAGAGCGTCACTGTCGGGACGGGGCTGACTTTATAACCGTACATTGCGGGATAACGCGCAGTTGTATCGATGAGCTTAAAGAATTAGGCAGAATTATGGACATAGTTTCAAGAGGCGGTTCTTTTCTTACTGCGTGGATGCTACACAATGAAAAAGAAAATCCTTTGTTTGAGCAATTTGACAGGCTGATCGAAATTGCGCGCGAATTTGATGTCACAATAAGCCTTGGAGATGGGCTAAGACCCGGATGCATCGCTGATGCGACCGACGCCCCTCAGATAAAAGAGCTCATAATACTGGGAGGTCTTGTGAAAAGAGCGCGTGAAGCAGGCGTACAGACAATTGTCGAAGGTCCCGGACATGTACCTTTAAATCAAATTAAAACAAATATGGAGCTTGAGAAAACTCTTTGTTTTAATGCTCCTTTTTACGTATTGGGACCAATTGTAACTGATATTGCTCCCGGATATGATCACATAACAGCGGCGATAGGCGGAGCATTAGCAGCCTGGTATGGAGCGGATTTTTTATGTTATGTGACTCCTGCGGAACACTTAGGGCTGCCGACAGCTCAGGATGTAACAGACGGGGTAATAGCCAGCAGAATTGCCGCGCATGCGGCGGATATAGCAAAAGGCGTAAAAGGGGCTAAGGCCTGGGATTTGGAGATGGCAAAGGCGAGAAAGGCTTTAAATTGGGAAAAGCAGATTGAACTGGCGATTGATCCGATTAAAGCCGGCTGCATACGTGCGTTAAGAAATGCAGATAATCAAAAGGCGTGTACCATGTGCGGGGATTATTGCGCTTACAGGATAGTGAGTAAGCATCTCGGAGCAACAGGGAAGAAAACTGAAAGTATTTGCTGATAAATGAATCGAATTTAATTTGGCATGTTTTCAAAAGATCATTTTTTGTGTATACTTGTTGTAAGAATTTGCATTAATCTTACAACTAAGGAGGCATACTATGCATGATATTTTAATAATCGGAGGAGGCATGGCAGGTCTGACTGCCGGCATATACGCAAGGAGAGCGGGTTTAGATGTGCTTCTCTTTGAAAAAATGTTTGCCGGAGGGCAGATTGCATCTACATATTCTGTTGAAAATTATCCGGGGTTTGACGAACCCATAACCGGTCCTGAACTGGCCATGAAAATCGAAAATCATGCTCGTAAGTTTGGGCTGGAAATATTGTATGATGAAGTGACGGGCTTAAAACTTGACGATAAGACGAAGAAAGTAATTACCGAAAATAATGAATATGAAGCTAAGGCGGTTATACTGTCAATGGGTGCGCAGCCAAAAACCTTGGGGTTGACTAAAGAGGATAATTTCAGAGGCAGAGGCGTTTCATACTGTGCTACTTGCGACGGGGCTTTTTACAGGGACAAGCGGGTTGCTGTGGTCGGTGGCGGGGATACCGCTGCGGAAGATGCGCTTTTTCTCGCGCAATATGTGAGCAAGGTCTATCTTATACACAGAAGAAATGAGCTTCGTGCGTATAAGTTGCTTCAAAGGAAGGTTTTAGAAAACAAAAAGATCGAAATCGTGTTGAACTCTGTAGTTAATGAGATAATAGGAGAAACAGAAGTAACCGGCGTTCGGGTATCGGATGTAACAAGCGGACAATCTAATGTAATAGATGTTGACGGTGTTTTTGTGGCTATCGGAATACAACCGAACAGCTCGCTAGTAAAAGGAATCATATCGACAGATGAAGTGGGCTTTGTTGTAGCTGATGAATGCATGAGAACAAGCTTACCCGGAGTTTTTGTAGCGGGAGATCTCCGTAAAAAGCCTATGTGGCAGATTATAACAGCGGCATCCGACGGAGCGATTGCTACTTTAGCGGCACAAAGATACATTATAGAAGAATACGATTGATAAGAGGGAGATTGCTAATGGGTAAGATTTTTGGAACTGACGGCGTAAGGGGATTGGCAAATGCCCAATTGGACGGGATGCTGGCTTTCAAATTAGGACAGGCCGGAGCATATGTGCTTACAAGGGAGAAATATAGACCCAAAATACTTATAGGTCGGGACACCAGATTATCGGGTGATATGCTTGAAGCGGCTATTGTGGCAGGTATTTGCTCGGTAGGAGCTGAAGCTGTTGTAGCCGGAGTCGTACCTACTCCCGCTGTCGCATATCTGACCAGACACTATGGAGCTGATGCGGGGGTAGTAATTTCGGCATCCCACAATTCGATGGAATACAACGGGATAAAGTTTTTTGATTATAGAGGTTACAAACTCCCCGATGAAATGGAAGAACGAATAGAAAGCATTATATTTGAAAATACCGAAGCCTTGCCTCTTCCTGTTGGGATTGAAATCGGCCGCAGGGTGAGGGCCAGAGATGTAACCAGAGATTACATAGATTTTTTAGTGTCAACTGTAAATGGATCAAAGCTTGATGGACTTAAAGCTGTCGTAGACTGTGCGAATGGGGCGGCATTTGAAGTTGCACCCAAGGTGTTGTCAAAATTGGGCGTACAAGTGATACCAATACACGATGATCCAGACGGCATTAACATAAACCTGCATTGCGGATCTACTCATCCGGAAAGGTTAATGAGTCACGTTCTCGAGACGGGGTCTGATATCGGACTTGCTTTTGACGGGGATGCGGATCGATTGATTTTGGTCGATGAACATGGGAAGTTGGTAGATGGCGATTTAATCATGGCAATCTGTGGGATAAGTATGCACTCGCGCGGAATTTTGAGCAGAAGTACTGTTGTAGCAACCGTTATGAGCAATTTAGGACTTGATATTGCGCTTAAAAAAGCCGGCTGCAATATAGTCAAAACCAAAGTCGGAGACAGGTATGTGTTAGAGGAAATGTTAAACCAAGGCTATAATTTTGGCGGTGAGCAATCAGGACATTTGATTTTCCTTGACCATAATACCACAGGCGACGGCATTTTGACGGCTTTACAAATTATGTCAATAATGAAAGGCAGCGATAAGAGCCTATCAAAGCTCTCCTCGGTTATGACCAAACTCCCCCAGGTTTTGGCAAACGCCAAGGTAAACGATGATAAAAAGGCTGCGCTTTCAGATGATCCGGTGATACAGCAGGAAATAAAAAACATAGAATTAAAGTTCATGGGTAACGGAAGAGTGCTTATAAGAGAATCCGGCACTGAACCTTTGATAAGAGTTATGATTGAGGGACCGGATCAGACGACAGTGGAGCGCTACGCTTACCAACTGGCCAGGTTAATTGAACAAAGACTTGGATAATCAGAAAGAGGTGTGGTTAGATGTGTGGAATAGTAGGATACATTGGAGATAGCGATGTAACGCCAATTTTGGTTAAGGGATTAAAAAAGTTAGAATACAGAGGTTATGATTCGGCCGGGATTGCCGTTATAAAAAACGGAGTTGTTCAGGTTTCAAAAGCCAAAGGGAGATTGAGTATTCTTGAAGACAGACTCACAGCGTTTCCGCTTAAAGGAACTCTTGGTATAGGACACACCAGATGGGCGACTCATGGTGAGCCATCCGATGTGAATTCGCATCCGCATACCAATATGTCCGGAGCGATAGCTGTTGTGCACAATGGTATCATAGAGAATTACATAAGCCTTAAGGAATGGCTGATTGAAGCAGGATATGCCTTTGTTTCGGATACCGACACTGAAGTGGTCGCCCATCTTATAAATCACTTCTATGTTGGGGATGTATTCGAAGCTGTTAAAGAATCGCTTTATAAGATCGAAGGCTCGTATGCGCTTGCAGTCATTTGTGCAGATAATCCGGACGAAATTATAGCAGTACGCAAGGACAGCCCATTGGTGATAGGATTAGGCTCAAGCGAAAACTATATAGCATCTGATATAACGGCACTTTTAGAGTACACTCGCGATTGCCTGTTGCTTGATGATAAAGAGATCGCCGTTGTTAAAAAGAATGAAGTAACCGTTTATAATCTTGATGGCAAGAAGGTTAATAAGGAGCCATTAAGGGTCAACTGGGATGTGGCTTCAGCCGAAAAGGGAGGCTACAAACACTTTATGCTAAAGGAGATTTATGAGCAACCTGAAGGACTTAAGGCGACAATAAGTCCGAGAATAGAAAAGCAGTCGGGACGGATCACTTTGAACAATCCATTGCCTGATCCTGAAAAGATTTTTGTTGTGGCTTGCGGAACTGCCTATCATGCAGGTTATGCAGGGAAACTTCTCATAGAATCGCTGGCAAAAATTCCGGTTGAGGTTGATATCGCTTCCGAATTCCGTTATCGCAATCCAATCATAAAAGAAAACGACCTGGTTATCGTAATAAGCCAATCAGGCGAAACGGCGGATACAATTGCCGCGATGCGCGAAGCTAAAAGAAATAAGGCTTACGTTTTAGCTGTAACAAATGTCGTAGGAAGTACTGTTTCAAGGGAGGCCGACAGTGTGTTTTATACATGGGCGGGTCCTGAAATTGCTGTTGCTTCAACCAAGGCATATACTACCCAGCTTTTAGCTATGACGATTATTGCACTTGAGCTGGCGTTGAAAAAAGGACAAATATCCGACGAACGTTATGCACAGCTTTTGACTGCGATCGAAAACATCCCGATAAAAGTTAAAACTATCTTAAACGATGTAACCGCAATTCAAAGGTTTGCCAATCAGCACTTTAATGCTAAACATATATTCTTTATGGGCAGAGGGCTTGATCATGCGATTGCGATGGAAGGTTCTTTGAAGCTTAAAGAGATATCATATATACATTCGGAAGCTTATGCGGCGGGAGAACTTAAACATGGGACGATAGCTCTGATTGAAAACGGAACGTTGGTTATTGCCTTAGATACACAACAGCATCTTCACGAAAAGATGATAAGCAACATAAAAGAAGTGAAAGCAAGAGGAGCCGTGGTGATTGCTATTGCTCTTGAAGGAAATTCGGATATAGCAAAAGTTGCTGATCATTGCATATACTTGCCTTTTTCTGAAAGTTTCTTAACGCCTATTCCGTCGGTCGTGCCGCTGCAGCTTTTTGCGTACTATGTTGCAGTTGAAAAAGGTTGCGATGTGGATAAGCCTAGGAATCTGGCAAAGAGCGTCACTGTTGAATAGATCCTATATTATTACGACGAAAGTTCTTGACAATTCTTACCCTGGTTTATATACTAGATATTAGTACCAAGTAATAATATCAAATCATAAAGGAGGCAAGGTTTATGTCAAAGGTAGTTTTGTTTACCGACAGCACATCGGATCTCCCGAAGCACTTAGTTGAAGAATACGATATCAGAATTGTTCCCCTTACTGTGCATTTTGGAGATGAGGAGTACAAGGATTGGTATGATCTTACACCAACAGAATTTTATGCTAAGCTGACAACCAGCAAACACACACCCACCACATCTCAGGTGCCTCCGCAAAGGTTTGTGGAGGAATACGAAAAAGAGTTGATCAAAGGAAATTCGATTTTATCCATCCACCTTTCATCTAAAGTAAGCGGCACATATCAAGCAGCCGTAACCGCAAAAAATATGCTTGAGAGCAATGAGATTGAAGTAATTGATTCAAAGGGAATGTCGATTGGATTTGGATTAATTGTGCTTGAAGCAGCAAAAATGCTCAAGCAAGGCTTAGAACTCAAACAAATAATTGACAAAGTAAGAGACTTGTGTGGAAAGCAACAATATTATTTTTCCGTGGATACATTGGAGTACCTTGAAAAAGGTGGCAGATTGAGTCCGATGAAAGCTATGCTAGGAACTATACTTAATATGAAACCCATACTTTGCGTTAAAGATGGGGCGGTAGAACCATTAGATAAAGTACGGGGCAGAAAAAAAGTATTTTCAAGGCTTATTGAACTTAGCAAAGAAGCGGGAGGCGATTTCAGCAAACAGTCAATCGCAGTAGCGCATGCCTGCGTGCCGGATGTAGCTGCCGAATTTGCTAACGAAGTCAAAAAGGAGCTTAATCCCAAGGAGATATTGATTGCGGAAATAGGAAGTGTAATCGGAACACATGCCGGTCCCGGGACAATCGGTATATTCTTTGGCGGTAAATAAAGGGAGTCAAAGATAACACAATACATTTCAATTTTGTGATAAAACAAAAGGGGCTTAAAAAGCCTCTTTTGTTTTTATTGACATTTTTTTATCGGATTGATAGAATTCATGTGTGTTACTTTTTATGTGAACAAAGTGTGCTAAAATCACATTGAACGTGAAGCATTATATCTGAGAGGAAATGATATTCTTGAATTCTAACAGGAGAGAAACTATAAATTCTTATATTCAGGAGAATGGCACGATAAAGCTAAAGGATCTTGAAAAAATATTTCCGAGTTTATCAAGCATGACCTTACGAAGGGATCTTGAGTATTTAGAAAAAAATGGGAATATAATAAGGATTCGCGGAGGCGCAAAGTCTTTAAACTCGTTCCCTAAATCCAAAGAAGAAATTTACAGTCAACGAGCTATGGAGAATATAAGCGCAAAGGTAAAGATTGCAAAAAAGGCGCTTGAATTTATAGGGAGCAGACGTTCCGTTTACCTTGATTCCGGCACTACAATGATGTGCTTTGCAAGGGAATTGCCGGATGAGGACTTGTCGATATTAACAAGCGGCCCTTCCATAGGATTGGAAATACTAAAGAATAACAGACCTTCAGTCACGATTCTTGGTGGTAAGATAAGTAGGAATACATTTTCTGCATCGGGTTCAAATTCTTTGGGATTTTTAAAAGAGGTTAATATAGACATAGCTTTCATGGCAACCTCTGGATTTTCGCTCGAACATGGGTTTACAAGCGGTGATTACTATGAGTGCGAGCTTAAAAAAGCCGTTATCAGAAAAGCAGGCAAAGTCATAATCCTCATGGATGTAAGTAAGATCAACAAAAATATGCTTTTTACATTTGCTACCCTAAAAGATATAGACATGCTGATCTGTGATGATGAGCTGGATGAAGCAATCATCAAAGCTGCGGCTAAGCATGGTGTTAAAATAGTATAAAACTACGTCGATTCGCTACAAAAAACAATATACTATGCTTTATACTGTTCTATTTTAGCATGATTTGTCCTCCCGTGACCGGTAAAGCCTGACCTGTTTCATAGTTTTGCTCTATTACATAAAAGATTGCCCTTGCGACATCTATAATGTCACAGCCTCTTTTTAAGGGTACCATCGACTCGTAATGCTTTTTTACATCTTCGAAGGTTTTTGCGCCGGGGATTTTTCCTGCCTTAAGATATTGCACAAACAGGCCTTTTTCAGGATCTGACCAGAGCGGGCCGTCAAAGAAATTGCCGGGGCATATTGAATTGACCTTTATACGATATTCGGCCAGTTCGAGAGCAAAGCTCTGAGTCAGGCCAATACCTCCGAATTTACCTCCTGCATACGCAAAGTTTCTGTTGCTTCCGGAGATACCGGATTTTGAATTGATCTGAATAATGTCCATGTAATAGCTGTTGTTGAACCGGCTTTGAATTTTCATGTACTTCGATGCGTACTTAACTCCTAAAAAGTATGCCGTATAATTTATTTTTGTTACAAATTCAAATGTTTCGGCATCCATCTCTTCAAGACCTCCTGCCCGGAGTATTCCCGCATTGCTTATAAATATATCCACTCCACCATATTCAAGCGCCGTTTGTATAAACATTTCCCTGATATCAGCTTCTTTTCCGACATCGGCTTTAAGTGCGATGGATTTCCTGCGTCCGTATATGTTACAAAGACTCAAAGCGTTTTCATGCGCTAGATCGATATTGATGTCGGCCAATACTATATTTGCGCCTTCTTTCGCTATTTCTTCGGCAAGTCCTTTGCCAAAACCCTGAGCGCTGCCGGTTATAACAGCAATCTTTTCGTTTACTTTTTTTGCGCCATTGGTTTTAAGAGCTACCTTTTGCCTGTAGCTTTCAACTTCCCAATTAACGATAAATGAAATCAGATCGCAGCTCATATGCTTAGCTCCGCCGAAAGATTGGCTGTATACATAAATTTTTACTGCATCCATAAAGAGATCTAATGCGTCTGAAGCATCCTTCCTGCTTTTTCCGCAAGCGAATATCCCTAATTTTTCGATTGCGATTATTTTAGGCAAAAACCCATGTTCATCTTTATATTTTTCTATTGCTGAGACGATCATCCCATATTGCTCGTTTAAATCTTCTTCGGCATGGACGAACAAAAACTTGTGTCTGCAATAGACGATATGATCGGGAGTGAAAGGCAAGTTTAACGGACTAAATGATGATTCATTATTTACAAGCCTGCTTATCTCCTTGTTGTTTCTGTAAGTAACTATGCTATTACCACTATTCATAAGCGTCATCCTTATAGCGGGCGCTATAAGAGCTGCTCTTTCTCTGTCGTGTTCAACAGACGAAAAATCAGGTATACAAATTAAGCTCTGCTTTATGACTCTTAATACATAATCGTGCAGTAAAGATATTTCTTCTATTGAATCTGCTGCCGCAAGAAGTCCGTGGTTTTGCATAAACAGCAGTTGCGGGGGTTTTAACATCTGCAATGTGTATTCGGTTACCTTTACCTTTACTGCGGACGCTAATAAAAAGCCCGGTTTAATTTCGTCAATCCATATTGCCCGGTCGCCAAAAAGTTTAATTATTGCCTCTTGTCCTTGAGCGCTGCAGGTTATGGCATTTACGATTGCGGGATGCGTATGAACAACAAAGCGTTGGGGGAATATGTCGTGCAATAAAACTTCAACGCTGGGCCTTTTTGAGTACTGATCTCGCCTTCTTGCGTCCATCACGTCTTTTAAGACATCTTTTTCCCTAAGATCATCATTTGACGGATATTTTTTTGTCCATAATGATTGTAGAAGCACTCTATCCATTATAACGAATTGTTCTACGGTTATGTCCGCTAAAGAAGTGCCTGATGCCTTTATATAAAGCTCACTTTCGATCTTGCAAGACGTATTGCCGCCACCTGCTAAAACGAATTCAGGGTCACTTCCGATTTGGTTTGAGTAAGTTTTAAGTTGATTCAAGTAATCATATTCAGACATTTTTTCCTCCTGATTCGATAGATACTATTCCTTTTGTCAATAAGATATCCGACCAGTTTTCCGGCATGGGTTCATCGGTAACAATTATGTGAATATCATCAAGTTTCGCTACTGTCTCGCAGCCTATGCGCCCGAATTTCGTTTTGTCGCAAAGAAAAATGGCTTTTTGAGATCGACTGATCATAGTTCTTTTAATTTGGGATTCTTGCTCATTTGAGTCCATAAGCCCTCGCTCCGGTAAAAATCCTTTGCAAGAGAAGAAAACTTTGTCGGCTACATAGTTTTCGAGGGCAGCTTGAGCGGATTTACCTACATACGACATGCTTTTACGCCTTAAAATTCCACCGGTCGATATCAGTGTTATTTCTTCGCAATTTGAAAGCTCGAATACTATCTTTTCGGCATTTGTTATGACTGTCAGCGATTTTTTCTCTTTGATATGCCTTGCAAGAAACAACGAAGAAGTGCTGGCGTCTAGCATAATAGTATCGCCGTCTTTTACAAGCTTCGCAGCCTCGCGTCCTATGGCGTTTTTACCGGTCATATTTATTCCCTGCCTTATTTCTAATGGGAATTCTGATTTTACGTCATCAGTCGTTATAGCGCCACCGTGGGTTCGTAATAGTAGCCCTTGGTTTTCCAATTCTTTAAGGTCGCGCCTTATGGTTTCCTCAGTAACGCCAAACATTTGTGAAGCATCTTTAACGAGTATGCTCCCCTTCTCGCTTAAATGTGATAAAAGTTTCGTCTTTCTCTCTATATTAAACACAAGATTTGACCTGCCTTTGTCCGGTTTCTTTAAAAACAGATATTCTTTCGTACAAGTCGGGATATTTCGATATAACCGATGGAGAAAACATTCCATTGTCCGGATTTTTTGAGACTTCAAATTCATGACCGATAAGCGCCCATGTCGAGTCGTAAAGATTACTGAAAACTTCGTTTCTCTGCGCTTCGCATATGAAACGCTGCCGGGGAGAGTTTATATCTTCTCCGCTAATTTCGAGCAGATCGTGATTTTTGCATAATTCCTTTACCCTTAGTATCTGTTTTAGGGTGTTTCTGGATGGCATGTAAGTAACCGCTCTAAATCCGAGCGTTTTTAGCGTTTCAAACAAAAGATCCAAATAACCGTCTTCGAAACTCTGCGGCCTTTTATCACCAGTCACCGAATCTGAAACATCGCCTAAATAAGCGTATGCCGATACCGCTCCGATTTGCTCTGATAATCGGATAACTTCCGTAATGTCAGGGCATTCGGCCGAAGCGTTAATATAAAATAAAGGCACCAAATCGGATTTTAAAAGTCCGAGAATATCATACTCGTAAAACTCATTATGAGGGTCTTTAAGGTTATCTATAACTTTTGCAGTTAAATGAAGATTCATGCGATCGGTAAGAAAATTGAGAAGCTTTTCACCTTTGCCAAAGATGCCAATTAGTTTTAAAGACAAAGCGAACAGAATGTGTCTTTCGGTAATACTGCCTCCTTTGTCTGATCTAGATAATGGAACTACATCTTTGTCAAAATCGATGGACACATTGAATTGTTTAATAATTTCGTTTAACTTGACTGTCATCTGCCTGTTTCTTATGTTGCGCGAAATTATAAAAGGATAAAAAAATCTTTTGACTTTTTCTATTTGGGTATGAGGAATTCCGTGAAGTGCTACATAGGCTATTGAATCTTGATCGGGGTTGTTAATCTTTTTCCCGTTCAATGGAGTCTTAGAAAAATCCGTTCTGCATTCCACTCCTACGGTAGTGGCTATACCACTTATCCTACCGGCTTTTATGAACTCATAAGCACCGCTTACAGAGTCATGATCCATGATCCCTGCAGTGGCAAGACCTGAGGAATACGCCATCCAAATAGCTTTTGCCGGAGAGTAGGGTGAAAACGAATACCATGTATGTATGTGGTTATTGACATCGTTGCCGGTTATCGGTTTTTCTATCGCACCGGCGTTTATTTGCCCCATAAGCTCGCTTAGGGCTTCAAGTCTTAAAGATTCAGAATCGTGATTCAGTTTTTCTATAAGTTCTTTATTGGAAGAACGCATGTTTCACCTCGCAATATTGGGGACGGTTCCATCGATGGGACAGATCTCCGACAAGATTTCAAGAATTTTAATGATAAGAGGACAGTTATGCCGCAAAGCAATCAATAAAATACAGAGAAATCTCAAAACTGTAGCTATTATACAATGTGTGCTTGAATATGTCTATATAAATTTGTGATTTCATTTGATTTTTACCGAATGTGTTGATTTATCTATAAATTAATAGTATAATTACCTTATTGGAAATCTGTCAATACTTATAGGAGGTGTCAATCGTGAAGACAAAAGCGGTGAGATTGTATGGAAAAAACGATTTAAGGCTTGAGGAATTTGAGCTTCCGGATATACGGCGCGATGAAATATTGGCGCACGTAATATCCGACAGTATATGTATGTCAACCTACAAGGGGGCAATTCAAGGGAAAGATCATAAACGCGTGCCTAATGATATAGACGTAAACCCAATCATGATAGGTCATGAATTTTGCGGAAAAATAATTCAGGTAGGCAGCAAGTGGGAAAACAAGTTTAAGGTAGGCAGTAAGTTCACGATTCAAACTGCGCTCAATCAGACGGATGATCCATATGCGGCGCCGGGTTATTCTTTTAAATACATTGGCGGCAGCGCTACATATGTAGTCGTTCCGAATGTAGTCATGGAATTGGGTTGCCTTTTGCCTTATGAGGGAGAAGCATATTTTTATGGTTCGCTCGCTGAGCCTATGTCTTGTATAGTAGGAGCGTTTCATGCCCAATACCATACAGTTCGAGGTCAATACAGGCATGAGATGGGTATAGTGCCGGGGGGCAATATGGCGATTCTTGCCGGTGCAGGACCTATGGGATTAGGTGCGATAGATTATGCGATTCATTGCGACAGAAAGCCGAGTTTGCTTGTGGTAACAGATATAGACGAAGCGAGGCTTAAGAGGGCTGCTTCCGTTTGCACCGTTGAAGAAGCTTTAAAAAACGGAGTAAAGCTTGTTTACGTAAATGTTTCGGAAGTACTTGACCCGGTCAATTATCTGTTATCTTTAACTGATAAAAAAGGATTTGACGATTTGTTTGTCTTTGCGCCTATAGCTTCGGTTGTTGAGCTGGGAAACGAGATTTTAGGGTATGACGGCTGTATGAACTTTTTCGCGGGGCCTAACAATTCAGATTTTTCAGCAAAATTTAATTTTTACAACGTTCATTATAACTCCACTCATGTGGTTGGCACAAGCGGAGGCAATACGCAGGATATGCTTGAATCTCTTGAGTTAATGGGAAAGGGGAAGATAAATCCTTCATCTATGATAACTCACATAGGAGGGCTAAACAGCGTTGTCGAAACAACACTCAACCTCCCGAAGATTCCGGGGGGAAAGAAGCTTGTTTACACTAATATCGATATGGAGTTAACTGCTATTGAAGATTTTGAGAAAAAAGGTGAGAATGATCCGTTATTTGCAAAGCTTCATCAGATAGTTTATAATAATAACGGTTTATGGTGTGCGGAAGCTGAGAAATTCCTGCTCGACAGCAAGGCTTAGTTTCTGCTTATTTTGATTTTTAGGGAGGTATTGAATTGTACATAGTGCTATTAGGCCCGCCTGGATCAGGCAAGGGTACTCAGGGAAAAATTTTGGCTGAGAAGTTTGTTTTGGCTCATTTATCTACAGGAGATCTGTTTAGAAAAATATTAGAAAACAGTGAACATCCTTTGTATTCGCATGTTTTGGTGGTCAAAGAAGGAAAACTAGTTTCTGATGATGTAGTTAATATGGTTGTGGAAAACGGCTTGAAAAGCCCCGAATATAAAGATGGAGTATTGCTGGACGGTTTTCCTCGAACGGTCGCACAGGCTGAAGCTTTACAGTTAATACTTGCTAAGATGGGTAAAAGAGTGGATCTGGTGGTCGATTTTGACGTTACTACGGATGTATTGCTAAAAAGGCTTTTAGGAAGGCTTATATGTCCGACTTGCAAAAAAATATATCATGTAGGGCAAAAACTTACAGATTGTACGGAATGTGAAGTTCCACTAATCAGGCGAGAAGACGACAATGAAGAAACTATTATGAAACGTTTTGACGAATATAAGATAAAGACTGCTCCTTTGCAAGATTACTATAAAGTCAATGCGGACCAGTACATACGCGTGGTTATCGATGATGCATCGTTGTCGCCGCAGGATGTCCAAGACAGAGTTCTTGCCGAGATGGTCAGCAGAAATTTAGTCTAGGGCTAGATTTATGCGAATCTTTGCAATCGGGGATCTACATCTATCCGGTGCTTTTCCTAAGCCTATGGATATTTTTGGCTCGCATTGGTCGGATCACTGGCAAAGAATCAGGCAGCATTGGATTGAAATAGTTTGTAATGATGACATAGTGCTTATTCCCGGCGATATAAGCTGGGCTATGAACCTTGATGACGCACTGGCGGACTTGCGAGAAATAGGGGAGTTGCCCGGCAAGAAAGTTATAATACGGGGAAATCATGACTATTGGTGGAATTCGATTGCCAGAGTCAGAAATGTATTGCCTCCTGATATGTTTGTTGTCCAAAATGATAGCGTTGAATTTGACGGCGTACATTTTTGCGGCACACGAGGCTGGATTGCACCCGGAGGAAGGGAATATAAAGAACACGATCTGAAAATATTCAAAAGAGAAGTCGAGCGGTTGGGATTATCGCTCAAAACAGCACAGACTGCAGAAAATATCATAGTGCTGCTTCATTATCCGCCATTTGACGAAAAAGGGGCAGCAACCGCAATGATAGAAAAATTGCGCGGCTATAGAGTAAGTCATGTTGTATACGGACACCTTCACGGACCTTATTATAGGGCAACTGAAGGAGACATTGATGGTATAAAATATAATCTTGTATCCTGTGATTATTTGAATTTTGTGCCGAAGTTGATATTAGAAAAGCAATAGGGACGTGAGCCTATTGCTTTTTTGCGCAGATACGTACGAAAGATTTTGAAATGCTTGTCATAGCAGAGGTGTAGCTTAATGTGAAGGAGCGTCATCGGTGATGAAATGAAAAAAGTAAGAATCGCGTCAAAAGAAAAATCAATGCGACACATGATCAGATTATCTTTAGGAGAAGAAATCGGCAATTCCATATCTCACGGCGCAATGAGCCTGATCTTGCTGCTTATTCTTCCCGCTGCGGCAATACACGCTTTTTTAAGGGGCGGTGTTTTACTGGCAACCGGGACAAGCGTTTTTATCATCAGTATTTTTCTGATGTTCCTTGCTTCCTGTCTATATCATGCGATGTCATACGACACGCCTCACAAATATGTGTTCCGAATACTTGACCATATTTTCATCTATTTTGCCATAGCCGGCAGTTACACACCGATAGCCTTGTATGCGATCGGGGGTTTAAGCGGGGTGATTATACTTGTTGTGCAATGGACTATGGTTTTGTTTGGGATTCTTTACAAGTCAATCGCAAGAAAGTCCATCCCTAAGCTTAGCGTGCTTATATACCTTAGTATGGGCTGGGTGGCATTGCTCTTTATTCCCCAACTCGTGCGCTATACCGCACCTGCTTTTATTTGGTTAATAATTGCCGGAGGCATATTATACACTATCGGTTCATTTTTCTATATGCAAAAAGAGAAGCCCTATTTTCATTTTATATGGCACTTATTCATTGATCTAGCGGCATTGACCCATTTTATAGCAATTGTTTTCTTTTTGTGATATAGCGCGCAGCAAGAGTTATCATGTCTTTATTAAAATTTATTTTGTCAACAGCATCAGCTTTTGAGTTGTTGTATTTAGGCCTTGAGAATCATATTTCAAGGTCTTTTTATTTTTCCAAAAAAAATGGAAGGATTTTTGAAAATTACATAGAATAGATAAACAAAGTGGTACTAAGTGGAGGCAAGTGGAGCAAAGGGTGATCATATGTTTATCGGAGAGCATAAACATGCTTTAGATCCTAAGGGGAGAATAATAATTCCCGCAAAGTTCAGAAGCGCTTTGGGCGATAGATTCGTTGTGACCAAAGGGCTTGATAAATGCTTGTTCGTGTATCCTCCGGATGAATGGCAAGCTTTGGCGGCTAGACTGAGCTCTTTACCTTTAACCGATAAAGACGTCAGAATGTTTATCCGATTTTTCTTTGCAAGTGCTTTTGAGTGTGAGCTTGATAAACAGGGTAGAGCACTTATACCACCTAACCTTAGAGAATATGCGAAACTTGATAAGGACATAGTCATAACAGGCGCTTTGACTCGAATTGAGATATGGAGCAACGAGATATGGGATGAACACAGCGCAAGCATAGATATTGAGCATCCTTCGATAATTGATAAAATGGTCGGACTTGGGATTTAAGATGGAGTACATATATGACTTTTAGCCATATTCCCGTTTTGCTGGATGAAGTGCTCGATTTGCTGCAATGCGAGCCTGGAAATGTAGTCGTTGACGCAACGGTCGGAGGCGCGGGACACGCTCTTCCGATAATTGAAAAAATTATTCCCGGAGGAATTCTTATTGGGATTGACCGCGATCCTAATGCCCTCAGAGCAGCTGAGCTGAAACTAAAAGATTACCCGGGTTCATTTACTTTGTTGCGCGGGAATTTTGTCCATATAAAGGAAATGCTGTCTGAGTTGAAAATTGATCGAGTTGATGGAGTGCTGATGGACTTAGGAGTGTCGTCGCATCAGCTTGATGAAGCTTCAAGGGGCTTCAGTTTTAGACAGGACAGCCCTCTTGATATGAGAATGGATCCTGATCAGAAGTTTAGTGCTTATGATTTGGTAAATAGCTATTCTTTAGTTGAATTGGCGAGGGTGATAAGAGATTATGGCGAAGAACGATGGGCTAAACGCATCGCCGAATTCATAATCGACAACAGACCTATCAGTACAACAGGAGAATTGGAACGAGTTATAAAAATGGCAATTCCCAAAAGTGCGAGAATGGGTGATGATCATCCGGCAAGGCGTACATTTCAGGGAATACGCATTGAAGTCAACCAGGAAATATCGTTATTGTCAGATGCCATTATGAACGCTGTGGAAGTCTTAAAGCCGGAAGGTCGGTTATGTATAATATCTTTTCATTCTCTGGAGGATAGGGTAGCAAAGCATACATTCAGGCGTCTAGCCGGACAATGTAAATGTCCTCCCGAATATCCATCATGTGTATGCAATGCTGAAAAGAAAGTCAGAATATTGACCCCAAAGCCAATCGTTCCAAGCCTGGCGGAACAAACCGCAAACCCAAGGTCGAAAAGCGCAAAACTCAGAGCTTGTCACAAATTATAGGAACAAGCGGGCATAACACATAAAGGTCAAGGAGGCTGAATAAAATTGTTAGCGGCTAAGAAAAAAGTGTATCACAAAGCCATTGAGGCAATTCCCCAAAGAAAACCTGTAAAAAAAATTATGCCAAAGGCTTTACCGCAGCCTGCGCCAAAGTCAAAAGTTTTGCCCGTGGTAGTTATCGTGATGTTGTTTTTTACCGCTTTTGTGACTATAAGTCGTTTTGCGGAGATATCACGTAACCATAGCCAGATAATGTTCCTTGAAGGAGTTTTAAGCCAAAGACAGGATACTACGAAGCTAATGGAGCTTGAGTTGACTTCAAAAAAGGACTTAAGCCGCATAGAAAAAATAGCGGCGACCGAGATAGGCATGATACATCCTGATGAAGCTCAGATACAGTATGTTGTACTCCCTGCTGCTTTAGATGATGCTCCATATGAACCTAGTGAAACCCAATTGACGGCAGATTCGGGCAGAAGTATATGGGAAAGAATTTTGCGCCTGCTGATACCATGATTTAAACTTTTAGGAGGATTGGATGGCCAATTTCCACTCATCGTCGGGAATCAGCAACAGAAAAAGGTTGTTGGTGCTGTTATTTTTCTTTTCGCTGGTTTTAATCCTTCTGATTGGGCGATTAGGATATATACAACTTGTATGGGGAGTTGATCTGCAAAAGAGAGCATTGGATCAATGGACGCGGGAATTGGACGTGTTTCCGGTAAGAGGAGCCATTATGGACAGAAACTCTAAATTACTTGCTCAAAGCGCCACTACGGAATCCATAGCCGCAAGACCCGCGAGAATTGACGATCCAGCCTCTGCAGCAAGAAAACTTGCTCCCATACTTGAAATGGATGAAACGCTTTTATACAACAGGCTATCTGATAAATCAAGGGGGCATGTGTGGATTAAGCGCCAGGCGGATAGATTCATGGCTAACCAAGTCAGGGAATTAAACATACCGGGCATTGATTTCACCGAAGAACCGCGAAGGTTCTATCCGAACAGAAGCTTGGCGGCGCATATTTTGGGCTTTACGATGAGATTTGCTGAGCCGGGTCAGGGAATAAAGGGGCAGGAAGGGGTTGAGCTTTTTTATGACAGATATCTTAGGGGCTTAACCGGCAGCATTGTTATGGAAACTGATCTGCATGGAAGAGAACTCCCTTCAAACGTCAACAGATACGTGCCCCCCGTCGATGGATTAGACCTTATGCTGACCATCGATCTGGTGATACAGCATTTTGTTGAACGAGAGATAGCAAACGCCGTAGCAAAATACAATCCTAAAAAAGTATATGCGATAGTGATGAATCCCGATACAGGCGAGATATTGGCTTTAGGCAACTATCCTGAGTTTGATCCAAACGAACCTCCTAGAGATTTCGAAAATTTCGAGCAGATGCAAGAATATGTCAAGAATTTCTCGGTTAAAGACAATCTTGAGCCCGGCTCGATTTTTAAAATATTGACCGCAGCTGCGGCGTTGGAGCAGGGCGTTGCGACTTTAAATAGCACGTATTATTGTCCCGGATATAAGATTGTCGATGGGCAAAGAATCAGATGCTGGAAAGCGGGCGGACACGGCAGCCAAACTTTCGCTGAAGCGGTCAAAAATTCATGTAATCCTGTATTTATGGAAATGGCATTGGAGATAGGTTTAACCGAATTTTACAATTACATGGCTCTTTTCGGGCTTGGGATACCTACCGGTATAGATGTTTTGGGAGAAGAAAGAGGCATTTTAATTGATAAAGGTCGCGCTAAAACAGTCGATTTAGCTAGAATGAGCTTTGGCCATGCTGTTGCGGTAACTCCGTTACAGCTTATAAATTCCGTGGCGTCCGTTATAAACGGCGGTTACCTGATGAGACCGCATCTTGGAAAAGCGATTTACACAAACAGCATTGATGATGGGACAGATGATGCGAGCCCGAAATTGGTAAAGGAGATGACTCCGTTTAGAGTGAGGCGCGTTATTTCTGAGGAAACTTCAACTATAATGCGCCAAGTTCTGCAAGATACAGTAACCTACGGAAGCGGAAGGAATGCCTATTTAGCAGGTTTCAGAGTGGGCGGAAAGACGGGTACGGCGCAAAAATACGGTCCGACCGGTCAGATTATGGAGGGTAAAAACATATCATCTTTTATAGGCTTTGCTCCGGCAGATGATCCTGAAATAATCGTTTTGTTCATGGTGGACGAACCACAGGCTGCGGTGACGTATGGGAGCGTTATCGCCGCACCCCATGTTGGCAGGATACTTGAGGACTCGTTGAAGTATATGGGTCTTGAACCGATTTTTGAGGATGAGGCTCAAGAGATTGCTCAAAAGGTGGAAGTTCCCGATGTGGAAGGTTTAGCACTGGATCAGGCGGTAACTATACTGAAACAAGCGGGGCTTAACTTTATAGTGGAAGAATCGGGAACGGTAGTTGAGGCGCAAGTGCCAAGTTTTGGGGCTAAAGTTTCGGCAAACAGCATGGTGCTGCTCTACTTGGGAGACGGAGGAGACGAAGGGTATGCGCCCGAGGAAGCTGATAAGATGGTAAGCGTCCCGGATGTTATCGGTAAATCTATCCGTGAAACTAATAATATTCTGGCATCAGAAGGGCTTGCGTTAAGGATTGAGGGACAAGGGATAGCATACGAACAACAACCTCAGGCGGAAACGATGGTTGAGCCTGAAACTGTCGTTACAGTCAGATTCAGGATGCCGGTCAACTGAAAATCGCTTAGTCCGGAAAAAACATGCAAACTATGGAGGAATAAGAGTGCAACTTTCGAGAATGCTCAATAACATAACGGAATACAGAACAGAAGGGTCGCTTGATAAACAAATAGACAGCATACATTACGATTCAAGGCAAGCGGGACGTAATTCGCTGTTTTTTTGCATAGAAGGCTTAAAATATGACGGACATAAATTTGCCGCAGATGCCGTTTCAAATGGCGCTTATGCAGTGGTTTTAAGAAGGGATGTGCATCTTCCGGAAGGTGTAACAAAAATTTTCGTACCGGATACAAGATCTGCCATGGCTTTAACAGCTAAAGAATTCTACGATAATCCCTTGTCAAACATTGATTTAATAGGAGTAACCGGAACAAACGGTAAAACAACGGTTACATATCTTGTAAAGTCAATACTGGATACGGCGGGTAAAAAGACGGGTTTAATCGGAACTATAGTGAGCATGATTGGGGATAAGAAGACATACTCCGATCGCACAACACCTGAATCTCTGGATCTTCAGAAGATTTTTAGAGAAATGGCTGATTGCGGGGTGGAAAGTGTCGCAATGGAAGTTTCTTCTCATTCTCTTGCTTTGAAGCGTGTGGAGGGATGTGCCTTCGATGTGGGCATTTTTACCAACCTTACAAGAGATCACCTTGATTTTCATGGGACTTTCGAAAATTACAGACAAGCCAAGGCGAGTCTTTTTGATTTAAGTGAATGCGCTGTCATAAATATCGATGATGAGAGTGGCAGAATGATGCTAAGTGGAGTAAAAAAGAGAATTGTGACATATGGCATCGAAAGGGAAGCAGATGTTTACGCCTCAGACATAGAAGTTTCTTCAAAAGGTGTCAGATTTAAGCTGCATCTTCCTAATGGAAGTGATTTTATAAACTTAAAAATTCCCGGTATATTTAGCGTGTACAACGGGTTAGCTGCCGCTTCTGCGATGTATTCTGTAGGAATTACTCTGGATATCATAAAAGAGGGACTTGAAGCCGTAACCGGAGTTCCGGGCAGATTTGAGCTTCTCGATACAGGGACAGACTACTCGGTTATACTGGACTATGCGCATACGCCGGATGGTTTGGAAAATATTTTAAGAACCGCCAAAGAGTTTGCGAAGGGGAGAGTGATTACTCTTTTTGGTTGCGGGGGGGACAGAGATCCGGGGAAAAGACCTGTGATGGGGGAGATTGCCGCTAAGTTTTCGGATCTTTGCGTGGTTACCTCAGACAATCCGAGGACAGAAGAACCGATGAGCATAATAGAAGACATATTACCCGGTGTGAGAAAGGCTAACTGTCAGCATATTGTGGTTGAAAATCGCAGAAACGCAATAGAAACGGCATTAAAAGAGGCAAGAGCCGGAGACGTTGTAATACTTGCAGGAAAAGGACATGAAACATATCAGATATTAAAAGACAGAATCATTCATTTTGACGAAAGGGAGATAGTGACTGAAATCCTGCAAGGAGGGCAACCTTAATGGAGGGAATCCAATTAAAGGATGTTATCTTGGCAACCGGAGGGACTCTTTTACAGGGTATGCCATCGGTTTCGATAGATAAAGTCAGCACTGACAGCAGGGATGTAAAGTCCGGAGATTTATTCGTAGCTTTAAAGGGTGAAAGATTTGACGGGCATGATTTTATCGAAGAAGCCGTCAAAAAAGGGGCTCAAGCGCTCATAACCCATGTGATTAAGGATAATTTGCCGGGTGAGATAGGCGTCGTACTCGTCAAAGACACCTTAAAAGCCCTTCAGGATATAGCGGCTTTCTACAGAAGGCTATTTAATATCCCGGTAACGGCGGTAACCGGAAGCACAGGCAAGACAACCACAAAAGATATGATACATACTTTGCTTGCTGCGAATTTCAATGTATTGAAGTCCGAAGGAAATCTAAATAATCAGATAGGATTACCCTTAACGCTTTTTAAACTTAATAAAAGCCATCAAATGACTGTGGTTGAGATGGGGATGAGCGGGTTCAACGAGATAAGCCGCCTTGCCGCAATTGCTGAGCCTTCACTGGGAGTAATCACGAACATTGGTTTATCCCATATTGAAAATTTAGGGAGCAGGGAGAATATACTGAAAGCAAAGCTTGAGCTGTTCGAGCGTTTTGATAAGCGATGTACAGCAATTCTCAACGCAGATGACGACTTGTTGTGGGGAATCCGGAATAAGCTTTCTTTTCCTGTTATCTATTACGGAACTAAAAGTGGTATTGATTTATGTGCCGATAGCATCGAAAGCTTAAATGGGAAGGGAATCTCATATACTCTTCACTCGGAAGGCGAAAAGCGTCGAATACGGTTAAACGTACCCGGTAGGCACAATGTTTACAACAGTATGGCGGCTGTTGCGGTGGCAAGGTATTTCGGAGTGGAATTTGAGCAAATAGTAAATGCGTTTCAAAATCTCAAGACGCATAAGATGCGACTTGAGATAACAGTCCTTAATGGAGGTATTACTGTTATAGATGACGCTTACAACGCAAGCCCGGACTCGAATGTATCGGCTTTATCGGTGCTGAAAGATTTGCCGGGAAAGCGAAAAATAGCCATACTTGGAGATATGCTCGAATTGGGTAAGTATTCGGAATACGCGCATCGGTTTGTGGGCAAAGCGGTTCTCAATAACGGAATCGATGTGCTTATTACCAGAGGGGATTTAAGTCATATAATCGCTGATCAGGCGCTAAGTATGGGAATGAGCGATGATCGTATTTTTAGTTTGGATAGCAATGCGGACGTTGTAAATATGCTTGAAACTTTTGTTGAGAGTGGCGATACGATATTAGTTAAGGGCTCACGAGGTATGAAAATGGAGGAGATAGTGATGTTCTCTAAGACTAGGTGGGATAAATAACAAATGGGATTGATGCTTTATACAGCTTTACTATCGTTTGTGCTTGCCTTATGCATAGGGTTTGTTTCAATACCCATGCTTACAAGGCTTAAGTTCGGGCAAAGAGTTAGAAACGACGGGCCAAAAACGCACATTAAGAAAACAGGAACGCCTACTATGGGCGGAGTTATTTTTCTAATACCCTTAATTATTGTATCGCTTATCTTTAGCGCAGGCGATTGGGGCTTTATCCCGACAGCTGTTTTGGTAACTTTGGGGTTTGCGTTGATAGGGTTTGCAGACGATTTGTTAAAGGTAGTTCTAAAACGCTCTTTGGGACTTAAGGCAAAATATAAACTGATTGGACAGATCTCCTTAGCCGTGATTTTTGCTTTTTACGCTTATACGCATCCTGATATCGGGAGTCAAATAGTACTTCCGTTTGTTCAATTCGAATGGGACTTAGGAATTTGGTATGTGCCTTTCGTTGCTTTTGTAGTCGTTGCGACCACAAATAGTGTTAATCTGACTGATGGCTTAGACGGGCTTGCGGCGGGAGTTAGTTTCGTGGTGGCTGTGACGTTTGCCGTACTTGCTTCCATTTACGCATATCTTGCGGAACAAGGCAACCTAAATCATATGGTGTTGAACAACGAAGGGATGGCTATATTTAGTACTGCTTTGGCTGGAGCAGTTTTAGGTTTTCTCAGGTATAACTTTTTTCCTGCGAAGGTGTTTATGGGAGATACAGGTTCTATGGGATTAGGTGGCGCAATCGTTGCGATTGCGGTTCTTCTGAGGTTGCCGCTGTTTTTACCCGTCATGGGGGGCATATACATGCTTGAAACACTCTCGGTAATTGTACAGGTGATTTATTTTAAATTTACCGGCAAAAGGATATTAAGGATGAGTCCTCTTCATCACCATTTTGAGCTTAGCGGAATGTCTGAGAATAAAGTTGTGGCAAGTTTTACATTTGCCTCAGTGATACTGTGTTTGATAGGATTCTTTGGCGTACTGGCGACTACGTTGTAGTTTTGCACTGTTAGTTTGGAGGATAAAGTATTGTTTGATTTTCATGGTAAAACGGTACTGGTAGTGGGATTGGCGAGAAGCGGAGTGGCTTCTGCCGATGTATTAGTAAAATCAGGCGCGCATGTTCTGGCAAATGACATTAAGAGCCATGCGGAGCTTTTGGAAGAAGTACAGTTGCTATCGGCAATCGGTGCAAAGCTTTATCTGGGCACGCCTCCTGACAGCCTTGTTTCGCAGGTTGACTTTATAGTGATAAGTCCGGGAGTTCCGATCGATTCGCCCTTTATTGAAATGGCGCGAAGAAGCGGCAAAGAGGTTGTAAGCGAAATAGAGCTTGCTTACAGGTTTTGTAAAGCTCCGATTATCGCTATAACGGGTACGAACGGAAAAACGACTACCACCGCTTTAACCGGCGAAATATTGCGTGTTTCAGGTTTTACGACCCATGTTGTGGGAAATATCGGTATACCTTTTATATCCAAAGTAAACGAAATTCTGGCGCATCATAAGGTTGTGGCTGAGATAAGCAGTTTTCAGCTTGAAGCCATTAGATTTTTCAAGCCGTTTGCGAGCGCTATATTAAATATAACCGAAGATCATTTAAACCGGCACAAAACTTTTGAAAACTACGTGGCCGCCAAAGCAAGGATTTTTGAGAATGCGCAAAATAGCGACTATGTTGTTCTTAACGCTGACGATGACGTGGTAAGTGGGCTTTCACACCGCGTTAACACAAAAGTTTTATACTTTAGCAGAAAAAAGAAGCTAAATTATGGGGCATGGATTGAAGATGGGAGAATTACGGTTGATTTAGGCGACGGTAAAATGTCGATCTGTCATATCGATGAATTGTTGATTCCGGGTGATCATAATGTTGAAAACGCACTCGCTGCAGTATTGCTCTGCGCAATCGCAAAAGCGCCTTATTCTGAGATATCTCGGGCTTTAAAGAGCTTTCGAGGGGTTGAGCACAGGATTGAGCTTGTTGACCGTATAGGAGGCATTACATTTTACAACGATTCGAAGGGAACGAATCCCGATGCTTCAATCAAAGCTATAAAGGCGATGAAAGGACCGACAGTACTCATTGCCGGGGGTATGGATAAAGGCAGCAGTTTTGATCAACTCTTGAGTGCGTTTGGTTCAACTGTCACTTATCTTGTGGTATTGGGAGAAACTGCTGAAAAAATCACTAAAACAGCCAAAGAAGCAGGTTTTGAAAGAGTACTTCGTGTTAAAACACTGGAGGAGGCGGTTTTGGGCGCATATAAGGCAGCTTTGCCTGAAGGCAATGTGCTTCTCTCTCCCGCATGCGCCAGCTGGGATATGTTTACTGATTATGAGCACAGGGGAAGAGTGTTTAAGGATTCTGTAAGAAAGCTGAGGGAGTCGGATGAATAAAAAGGCTGTTGATCATTCTCTCCTTATTATGACAATCATACTTGTGGCATTTGGCACAGTAATGGTCTTTAGCGCAAGTTTTTATTATACTGAGCAAAGATGGGGGGATAGCTATTTCTTTTTTAAAAGGCAGCTTATGTGGGCGGCAGTGGGTTTTGTGGCAATGATGGCTTCATCGGTATACAATTATTCTAATCTGCGCAAACTCTCAATTCCCTTGATTCTTATAAGTATAGGACTGCTTATTGCTGTGTTGATAGTCGGAGTTGAAAGGAATTTTGCGAGAAGATGGCTTGATATCGCAGGAGTGAGCTTACAGCCTTCAGAAGTCGCGCGATTTGCCATGATAGTATTTTTAGCAGATAGTATAGCCAGAAGAAAGGACAGCATAAAATACTTTTTTAGAGGAGTTTTGCCATATTTGATGTTATTGGGCGTATTTTTCGCACTGATACTTATGCAGCCCAATTTCAGTATGGCTGGAAGCTTAACAATCCTTGTAATGGTAATACTCTTTATAGGTGGTATGAGATTTCGGCATCTGATTCTTCTTGCGGCATCGGGAGCGGCGGGTGGCTGGGCTCTGCTTAAGGCTGCTGACTATCGCGTGGACAGATTGACCGCTTTTTTGGATCCGTGGAGCGATCCTTTGGATACCGGATACCAATTGATCCAATCGTTATATGCGCTTGGTTCAGGCGGAGTGTTTGGTATGGGATTTGGGCAAAGCAGGCAGAAACATTTGTTTATCCCGCACCCCGAAACAGATTTCATTTTTGCCATAATAGGTGAGGAATGGGGTTTTATAGGAGCGACGATATTGATTCTGATGTTTTTATTCCTGATATGGAGGGGAGTCATGATAGCGTTAGCCGCTCCGGATCTTTTTGGTTGCCTACTTGCTGCCGGTGTAACTTCGCTTATAGCGATTCAGGTAATAATTAATATTGCTGTGGTGACAGGATCTATGCCGCCTACCGGATTACCCCTGCCTTTCATTAGTTTTGGAGGTTCTTCTCTCTTGCTTTTTATGGGCAGTATTGGCGTATTGCTCAATATATCAAGGCATACCTCCTTGGTTTAGCGCTAGTCTGCAGTAACACCTCTTTTTGTCGTGCATATCATGTTAGTACCCGTAAGTTTTGCAAATGGATGATGTGGAAGAGGTGCAGGGGGATAATGGCAAGATATATTATTTGTGGTGGTAACAGGATGGTAGGTTCTATAGAGGTTCCGGGGGCAAAGAATGCCGCTCTTCCTATTTTGGCTGCCGCCTTGTTGACGGAGAAGCCGGTAATTTTACATAATTGCCCACGCCTTGCGGATGTCGAGAACGCGCTCTTGATAATGGAATCGCTGGGTTGTGGTATAAAAAGGGTCGAAAGGGATGTTTTCATAGATCCTTCATCTATCGACCGGTTTGATATACCTGATAAATATGTAAAAGAGATCCGGTCTTCCATTATTTTTATCGGAGCATTGCTTGGCAGGATGGGAAGGGCTAAGACCAGACATCCCGGTGGATGCGAAATCGGACGGCGTCCGATCGATCTTCATCTTAAGGGGCTGACCGGATTGGGAGTGATCGTCAATGAAGAAAAGGATCATCTCGAATGCATCGGGGAGAGGCTTAAAGGCGCAAAAATTCGTCTGGATTATCCAAGCGTTGGAGCAACTGAAAATATAATGCTCGCCGCTTCCTGCGCAAATGGTCGCACAATAATTGAAAATGCGGCGAAAGAACCGGAGATTGAAGACTTGCAGGAATTTATCAATGCGCTTGGAGGAGAGGTGCAAGGTGCGGGAACAAGCAGAATAATTATTGAAGGTAAAGAAAAATTCCATGACGCCGAATATACAATCATATCAGATCGCATTGTGGCGGGGACTTTTATGATTTCCGCCGCAATTAGCGGAGGAGATGCAATAGTTAAAAACGTTGTTCCGAAACATGTAGGCTCCTTGATTAAAAAGCTTAGGGAGGCAGGATGTGATGTTTTTATAGATGATTCAGGAATAAGAGTAAAGGGGCCTTCACGACTAAAATCTGTAAAAGAAGTGAAAACCTTGCCATATCCTGGTTTTCCGACCGATTTGCAAGCCCAGCTCATGAGCATGCTCACTAAGGCTGAAGGTACAAGCGTGATACTTGAGACTATATTCGAAAGCAGATTCAAACATGTGGATGAACTTGTACGTATGGGCGCAAATATACTCGTCAATGACAGAACTGCTGTTATAAAAGGAGTTGCAAGACTAAAGGGCGAATATGTTAAAGCGAGGGATTTAAGAGGTGGTGCGGCACTGGTGCTTGCAGGAATAGGGGCTGAGGGACAGACTGTTGTGGAGGATTCCGGACAGATAGTCAGAGGTTATGAAGATCTCGATGAGGGTTTAAGAAGTTTAGGTGCCAGTATTACGAAGGCTTAACAAAGGAGACTCTATGAGTAAAAGCAAAAGGGGATACCTGTTGTTGCTTTTGATGCTTGTTTCAGTGACAGGAATAGCGTTTGCGGGAGCGGATGTGTTTTCTATCGAAAAAATAACTATTTTGGGGAACAATGAATTCATGTATAATGACATATTAAGGCTGTCAGGCTTATCAGCCGGACAGAATATACTGAAGCTGGACAAGGAGTTGGCGCAAAGCAGGATTCAAATTGAGCCGCACATTGAGGTGATATCGATATCGACAAGATTTCCTGATGAGGTAATTATAACCGTGAGGGAAAGAAAAGCGATTGCTTTTACTGAGTATCTCTCATCGTGTATAATGTTTGATGCGGAAGGTATAGCCCTAGAAGTCAGAGACCCTGACGAAGTTCACGGCTATATCGAAGTCAGGGGATTGAATATGCAAGGTTTTGTTCTCGGAGAAGAACTGTTGGTAGATGAAGAATATCGATTGGATGCATTAAAGCGCGTACTGGCAGAAGTCAAAGCACAGGGTTTGGAGAATGATATCAGCAAGATTTCTGTGGAAGACGCAAACGATGTACGCATGATATCGGATGCCGGATTGAGTATAAGATTAGGGCAAGCCGTTGAAGTGGACAAGAAGCTAAGGTGGATGAAGACCGATCAGTTTAACCAAATAGAAGCCGGGGGAGTACCGGGAGAATTAAACCTAACCGTACATACCCAGGCGGTGTTTATTCCGTTAGAGAATTGAGGTGAGATGAGCGATGAAGAAATTAAAGGGAGCGCAATTGGGTTTGGCTTTTGTAAGCCTAGTTCTAGGATTGGCACTTGCATTGCAATTTAGAAACGTGCAAAGAATAGGCGGGATTGTGTCTTTACAACGCACAGAAGACTTAACCAGAAGAGTCGAGCAGCTTCAACAGGAAAATGATGGTTTAAGATCCCAGATAAGAGATCATCAGAGTCGCATATCGGAGTTTGAGAATGCGATTCAAGACGAGGATGAGAGTATAAAGCTTATACACGAACAGCTAGAAAGAGCGAGAATAGTTGCCGGATTGACAGATGTAGAAGGTCCCGGCGTCGTCGTTACTATTGATGTGAAGCATGCCTTGGAATGGGGAGCGGATGCTATTGTACAGGATATACACTTCAACGATCTGTTAAAGCTGGTAAACGAGCTTAATGCGGCGGGGGCCGAAGCGATAGCAATCAATGATGAGAGAATAATAGCCACCACTGAAATACGCAGTGCGGGTAATTTTATAGTAATAAATACCAACAGATATAATACCCCGTTTGAAATAAAAGCTATTGGCAATCCCGAAACCCTCGAAGCATCGCTAAAGTTGCTCGGAGGCGTAACGGATGAGTTAAGCGCTTACCTGGATATTAGGATAAGGCGGGAAGATGCTATCAGGCTACCTAAATACCGTGGTCATCTGGATCACAGATTTGCCCAACCTGCTCAAGCAACCAATTAAAGAGAAGGTGAACTTTTATGTATAGAAATGGAATATGGCTTGTTTCTGCTACATGTGTTCTGCTGGGCTTTTTTGCCGTGAATGGATTTGGTGCCGCAGGGGGCGAGATTCAGATAGGAGGGGTAACCTCGGCAGTGCATATAGAAAGGCTGCTTACGCAGAAGGAAGCTTTGGAGAGTCAAAAACAGTCGCTTATAGACAGCGTACGCGAAAAGGAAGCTTTGATTAAAGATTTTGAAGATATAAGCCTTGGTATTGGACAAACCGATGAAGAAATAAAGCAGCAAATATGGGATGCGAGAGTGCTGGCAGGTTTTACGGATTTACAAGGTTCGGGCATACGTATAGTGCTCAATGATCGTCCGAGAGAAAGCATTGTACTGGGCGAGCAACATGATTTAAGTAGTTTTATAGTTCATGATACCGACCTTTTAGGAGTTATAAACGAGCTTCGCTCAGCAGGGGCTGAGGCTATCGAGATAAACGGAGTGAGGATTCTTGCGAATTCCAGAATAAGTTGTGGCGGGCCTACTATAAACGTAGGAAGAGAGCAAAGATTTACTCCTCCATTTGTTATAAATGCAATAGGTGATCCGCAAGCATTGGCGGGAATATTCCAAGAACCTGACAGCATATATCATATGCTAGTGTTTTATGGACTGGAGTTTAGGATTGAAATTATGGATAATGTAAAAATTCCCAGACATTATGGTACCATTGAGCTTGAATATGCAGTTCCTACTGTGGGGGGTGGCTGATATGTGGTTACCTGTTATGGGTTTAATTATCGGAATTGTACTGGGACTGATATTGCCTTTAAGGATACCGCCCGCATATTCATATTATATGTCAATAGCGGTGCTGGCGGCTTTGGATTCTGTTTTTGGCGGCATAAGAGCTAGTCTTGAGAAGAAATTCGAAGCGGATGTTTTTATATCAGGTTTTTTCGGAAATGCGCTTTTGGCTGCCGGGCTTGCGTATATAGGAGATCGCTTGGACGTGCCTATCTATTTAGCTGCGATATTCGTTTTTGGGAGCAGACTGTTTCAAAATTTTGCGATGCTCAGGCGTCATTTGCTTAAACGATTGCGCAACAGGGATGTTTACGACGGCTAGAGTAAAGATATAATGAAACCCAGGAAAAAGTATGATAATTATGAAAGGGGAGGGATACCAGTTGATAGAATTCGATGTTGATATGGAACAATTTGCCCAGATTAAGGTGATAGGGGTAGGAGGCGCCGGGAATAACGCCATCAACCGGATGATCCAGGCTGGGCTTAAAGGAGTGGAGTTCATATCCGTAAATACTGATAAGCAGGCATTGTTTATGTCACATGCCAACGTTAAAATCCAGATCGGAGAAAAGCTAACAAAAGGCTTGGGTGCCGGAGCGAATCCCGAGATCGGACAGAGGGCTGCCGAAGAAAATCGCGATGAACTTGTTCAATCGCTAAAAGGCGCAGACATGGTGTTTATTACTGCCGGAATGGGAGGAGGCACCGGAACGGGAGCCGCTCCTGTGATAGCAGAAATAACGAAAGAACTTGGCATTCTTACAGTCGGGGTTATTACCAAGCCATTTCTTTTCGAAGGGCGTCAAAGAATGTTGAATGGCGAAAACGGAGTGCAACTGCTTAAGGAAAAAGTGGACACACTGGTTACTATCCCCAATGACAGGCTGCTCCAAGTTGCAGAAAAACGCACATCTTTATCGGAAGCGTTTCGTATTGCAGATGATATCTTAAGGCAAGGGGTACAGGGGATTTCGGATCTCATAGCCGTTCCGGGACTTATTAATCTTGATTTTGCGGACGTTAAGACAATTATGAAAGAGAGAGGTCTGGCTCATATGGGAATCGGCCGCGCAACAGGTGAAAACCGCGCTGTCGAGGCTGCTAAGCAGGCCATACATAGTCCTTTGCTTGAAACGACAATCGAAGGTGCAAGGGGAGTATTGCTCAATATAACAGGAAGTTCAAACTTAGGGTTGTTTGAGGTAACCGAAGCCGCAGAATTAGTCTCTCAGGCTGCGGATCCCAATGCTAATATTATTTTCGGCGCAGTTATTGATGATACCCTTCCTGATGAAATACGTATAACCGTTATTGCCACCGGTTTTGAAGCAAAAGAAAAAATTAAAAACAAAAAAATGGATAAACCAATGGAAACAATTTTGGTTGCAAAAGATAAAGTAAGGGACGAAGGACCCGATCTCCCCGAATTTATAAGAAATAGAAGACGTTGAATCTATAATCTATAGCATCAGAAAAGGGGATAGTATTTAGCAGGATAAATACTATCCCCTTTTTGACGTTATTTTTAAAAATCACTGACACGTTCTAGCAAGTTTCTTCGCTATATGATCATATAATATTATCGAGTACGCATAAGAATATATAAAAGCTGACATCCGTAGGGTAGGGGGCGAGAGTTTTGATGGAAAACGGTTTTATATACATTGATTTGCTGTGGCTTCAAAACTTTGTTATGAACTCACTGTTGCTTTTTACTACTTCAAAATGCGCAAGAAGCAAAACCGGCGTATTAAGGCTATTGTTATCGGCTTCGATAGGAGCTTTTTATGCAGTGGCGGCGATTCTGTTTGACACCTCAATGCTACAGAGTGTTTTTGTCAGACTACTTATTTCTATCGTTATGTTAATTGCGGCTTTCGGGTGGCTTGATATAAAGAAATTTCTTAAACTTACAGTGTTGTTTTACGGTGTAACATTTTTATTCGCCGGGACAGGTTTCGGGCTATATTATCTTCTTGAAGCGGAGAGTATTTTGAGTGGCGATATTACGACAGGGGATTATCCTTTATATCTTCTGGTAATAGCATCGTTTGTAGCTATTGCGATATTTCGTTTTATTTGGTCAGTAACGCGCATTAAAGCATCTGATTGTGAAAGCTTATATAAAATCGAGGTTTGTTTTGACGGTTCAACGATCTCAATGGAGGCTCTGCTTGATACCGGGAACATGCTAATAGATCCTTTAAGCCGATATCCGGTGATTGTAGTTGAATACGAGGGGATCAAGGAAGCTTTGTTGCCCGAGATAAAGCTGTTATTCGAACAATCGCTTGATAACAATTTTGAGGCAATAACTAGAATTATGGCAGCCTCGTCATGGATTGGCAGGTTCAGGATAATACCTTTTTCGGCATTGGAAAAAAAGGATGGAATGCTAATAGGATTTAAGCCTGACAAAGTCAGAGTATTGATGAGTAATATATGGCATGAAATTGAGAATGTAGTAGTAGCCGTATATAACCATAAATTGTGCCAAAACAGCCGTTATCTGGCATTGTTGCATCCCGGAATTATAATAAGTTGAGGGGAGAGAAAGGAAATGACGTATCGCAAGCTTATCTTGCATAATCACATGTTGTTGATCAGATTACTTAAAAAGCTGCCATGGCTCGAAAGAAGGCCGATCTTTTACATTGGCGGTAGCGAAGCTTTGCCGCCTGCGCTTTCTTCAGAGGAGGAGTACATTTTAGTAGATAAGCTTGGTAGAGGAGATAGGACTGTTCTTAGAATTCTAATTGAGAGAAATCTCAGATTGGTAGTATACATAGCAAGGAAATTTGAAAACACAAGAGTTGGAGTGGAAGATTTAATCTCAATAGGCACTATCGGACTTATAAAGGCGGTCAATACGTTTGATCCGTATAAAAAGATCAAACTGGCGACATATGCATCCCGTTGCATAGAAAATGAGATATTGATGTATTTGCGGAGAAACTGCAGAATCAAAACTGAGGTTTCCTTTGATGAGCCTTTAAACATGGATTGGGATGGCAACGAGCTTTTGCTTTCGGACATATTGGGAACTGATAATGAGCTGGTTTACAGATTTATTGAAAATGAAACTGAGAAAGAAGTGCTGGGAGTAGCCATAAATAGGCTCACGAAAAGGGAAAAACGCATTATGGAGCTAAGATTTGGACTCGATAACGGAGTCGGTAAAACTCAAAAGGAAGTTGCGGACTTACTCGGAATTTCCCAGTCGTACATTTCCAGGCTCGAGAAAAAGACGATCAAAAGACTAAAAAGTGAAATTAACCGTATGATGTAGAACTGAATAAAATCATCCATCCATGGTAATACTTTTGTTGTAACAGGGAAACTATCGGAGCACATTCATACGGCTTCAGGGATGGAGGATTTTGGCATGTTAACTAGCAAGGTAGAGATCTGTGGGGTTGATACTTCCAAACTTCCGGTGCTGACTAATGAAAAGATGAACGAGTTGCTTGTGAGGATGCAAAATGGAGACAATAGACCCAGAGAGGAATTCATCAGAGGCAACTTAAGGCTGGTATTAAGCGTGATTCAACGCTTTAACAACAGAGGCGAACATTTAGACGATCTCTTTCAGGTAGGATGCATTGGACTTATAAAGGCAATAGATAACTTTGACACATCACATAACGTAAAATTCTCGACGTATGCCGTTCCGATGATAATCGGAGAGATACGAAGATATTTACGGGATAATAACTCTATACGCGTGAGCAGATCTCTAAGAGATCTCGCATACAAAGCTCTTCAGGCAAGAGATCAGCTGATAAATAGAAATGCCAAGGAACCTACTGTGGGCGAAATAGCGGAAATGCTTGGCGTGCCGAGAGAAGAGGTAGTATTCGCTTTAGATTCCATACAGGATCCCGTGTCGTTATTTGAACCGGTATATCATGATGGCGGAGATGCCATATTTATAATGGATCAGATAAAGGACGAAAAAAATCAGGATGATCTGTGGCTTGAGAATCTGGCTTTAAAAGAAGCTATGAGAAAGCTCAATGAAAGGGAAAAGCTGATACTGACGCTCAGGTTTTTTGAAGGGCGAACTCAGATGGAGGTTGCGGAGGAAATAGGGATTTCTCAGGCTCAGGTGTCAAGGCTTGAAAAAACGGCTCTTGCCCATATGCGAAAACATATATGAGATAATGGTCGAAGATAAAAAACCCTTGTGAAAATACAAGGGTTTTTTGTTTTACTCATCTTTGATTTTAAACGGTAATATCTTATATAGTATCGAAAAAAATACCGTAAAGGAGTGGGTTTTGATGATGAAATCATCCGATTTCAGACAAAAAGAAGTGATAAACATTAGGGACGGAAAGAGGCTCGGAGTCATAGTGGATATGGAATTTGATCTAAATGTAGGAAGGGTGACCGCAGTAGTTGTTCCGGGTCCAAGTCGTTGGTTTGGTTTTGTAAAGGGGGATAGTGACTTGGTTATCCCATGGGAAGACATAAAAAAGATTGGCGATGATGTAATTTTGGTGGATGTTGAACAATCCTTCACTAAAAAGGAGTAGACGCATCTTGTCGGAAAAAGATATAATGTAAAAGTATTATAGTTTTTAGCCGGATTTTGGAGGATTTTTCTATGAAATGCCCTTTTTGCTACCATGCTGAGAGCAAAGTGGTGGATTCGCGCCCTACGGATGAAAATTCAGCTATAAGAAGAAGGCGTGAGTGCATGATATGTGCAAAACGCTTTACGACTTACGAAAAATACGAACAGATCCCGATTTTCGTAGTTAAAAAAGACGGCAGAAGAGAGTTGTTCGATGCAAGCAAAATTATGAACGGACTTCTAAAAGCGTGTGAGAAGCGGCCTGTTCCTATTAAGGATTTGGAAGTTTTGACCGAAACAATAGAGAAACAAATATATAATTCTCTGGAACAAGAGATTACCAGCCAATGGATAGGACAAATGGTGATGCAGGAATTGAAAAGACTGGATGAAGTGGCTTATGTTAGATTTGCATCAGTATACAGACAGTTTAAGGATATAAACACATTTATGGATGAGTTGAGCAAGATTCTCAAGGAAAGGTGAGATGACTACTTAATTATTTTCGGGGGGGAGTGTTTGAGGGTTTGGCTATGTTGAATCAGACTATACTGCTGGTTGATGACGAAGAACACATTCTGGAACTTTTAAAGTTCAATCTCTTAAATGCTGGATTTAAGGTGATTACGGCTTTAAGCGGGGAAAAAGCATTGAAATACTGTCAGGATACTCCTCCTGATATTGTACTGCTTGATATAATGTTGCCCGGTATGGATGGTTTAGAAACGTGCAAAAGATTAAAATCCCAATCGCGTACGGCTTCGATACCGATCATAATGATAACGGCTAAAAGCGAGGAAATAGACAAACTTATCGGTTTTGAGCTGGGTGCTGACGACTATATTACCAAACCCTTCAACATAAGGGAATTAGTTGCGAGGGTAAAAGCGCTTCTTAGGCGTTCATCTATTACTACTAAGGAAGCCAATGAACCCCAAATAATTAAAATTGGGGATCTTGCCATGGATACTTCTACGTATGAAGTGCTACAGAGTGATAAAAAAATCGATCTGACGCTTAAAGAATTCGAGATGCTTAAGCTTCTTATTAAAAGCGGAGGCAAAGTATTGACAAGGGAATTCTTGCTTGATAGCGTTTGGGGGTATGATTACTACGGCGAAACGCGTACTGTGGATGTCCATATAAGGCATTTACGCCAGAAGCTCAGCGACGAAAATGGGAGCAGATATATTGAGACCGTAAGGGGGATTGGATATAAATTCAACTATAAGGAAGAACGCTGATGAAGAGTAAAATCTTTAGAACATACGTTTTGACTGCCGCAGTAAGTGTTCTTAGCTTTATATTTGTAAGATTTGCTTTTGGAGTGCAGGATTACTTTATAATTTTGATTGTCACAATATTAATTGCAATGGGTATGGGAACATTCTTTGCCGGAAGGTTTTCCGATGAGATAAAAAATACGGCAGACCACATGACTAAACTAGTCAAAAGAATTGTGAGCGAAAAAGCTTACAGTGACGACGTCAATGAAATATCACATGAATTCGATGAGTTAGCGGATGCGATAATTGAGGTGCAAACTGACGCTGACTTAAGCAAAAACGAATTAATCAATAAAAACAAGGAACTTAGAGCGATATTTGAAAGTGTTTCAAACGGAGTTGTGGCTGTTGACGCCCAATTCAATATATTATTGGCGAATTCAGCTGCAAAAGAGTTATTCGGAATCACTGGTGACGTTTTAGATAAGTATTTTCTTGAAGTTTTTTTCGACAGTCGTTTGGACAGAGTGCTTCAAAATGTAGTCAATAAGGGTAATAAGTCGACAATTACCATTCAGACGAAACTTGAGGAACCCAAGATTGTAAAGATTGACGTCGCTTTGCTGAAGATTGACGGTTTGACAGTTGGGGCTGTGATGCTCATGCAGGATATCACTGAGCTTCATAAGTTGGAACAGATGCGCTCGGATTTTGCCGCAAATGTTTCTCATGAACTTAAAACGCCCTTGACTTCAATTAAAGGTTTTGTTGAAACGCTTCTTGAAGGCGCTGTTGAGGATTCGGGTACAGCGAAAAGATTTCTTGAGATAATTCGAATCGAGACTGACCGTTTGTCGAGGCTTATAAACGATATCTTAAGTTTATCCGAAATTGAGCTTAAAAAAGGGAATACATTCTCCAAAAGAATAAATATTTCCGCCATATTGATAGATACAATAGAAATGATGAAATCTCATGCCAGAGCGAAAGAGATATCACTCGGGCATTATTTTGCAAACGATGAGGTATGGCTTAACGCAAACACCGATCGCATAAAGCAAATGGCAATAAATCTTATAGATAACGCTATAAAGTACACTCCACAGGGAGGAAGCATTACAGTGCTTCTTGAGAATCCCGGTGATAGGATTATACTAAGGGTCAAGGACACAGGGATTGGCATCGCCAAAGAACATATACCGAGAATATTTGAAAGATTTTACAGGGTAGATAAAGGCCGTTCAAGGACCATGGGCGGAACAGGTCTTGGGCTTGCCATTGTAAAACATATCGTGAAATCCTTGAACGGGCATATTGAAGTAAATAGCGATCCCGGTAAGGGAACGGAATTTGCAATCCACATTCCCATGCGGCGCTAACTGTCTTCTTAACATGATCTTAACATAAACTTAATATGAACTTAACAATAGCATGGTATAGTAACCAACGGATAAGTAGAGTAATCATTTTTTAGGAGGAATTGAAATGAGAAAACGAGTTTGGGCTACTGTTTTGATGTTGTTGTTAGCATTGGGTGTAATGGTGTTTACTGGATGCGCGCCTGTGCAGCAGGAAAATGAACAACCTGGCGAACAACCGGCAGAATTCACGGGAACATATAATTTTGGCGGTTCAACCGCACTGGAACCGATATTTACAAGCGCTATAGAAGCTTTTGCGGATCTGCACCCCGAAGCCAGGGTAAGCTATGATGCTACCGGTTCAACCATTGGGATACAAGGCGTGATTGATGGTGTGTATTCCCTTGCCGGAGCTTCAAGAGACATAAGAGAAGAAGAGATTACAGCAGGTGCTTTTGGTATACAGATTGCGCTTGATTCGCTCGCCGTCATCGTTCACGGAGAAGTGGGAGTGGACAGACTGACTCTGGAGCAGGTAGCAAGAATATTTTCGGGAGAGATACAAAACTGGTCGGAAGTCGGAGGTGCGGATGCTCCGATAGTGGTTGTTAACAGAGATGAAGCGTCAGGAACCTTCGGCGCTTTTGAGGATCTGGTTATGGAAGAAGTATTGGGAGATGACGCTGAATTCAGGGCTGATGCGATGGTTGTCGCTTCCGCAGGAGAAGTTGTGACTAAAGTAGCAGGAACTCCTGGAACAATCGGATATGTAGGTTTTGGGCATCTTGATCGCGTGAGAGAAGCGGGAGCTCAGTATGTTCTGGTGGACGATATTGAGATGACTATGGAAACTGTAATGGCCGGTGAGTACCCGATATCTAGAAGAGTTTATGCCGTACACAATGGAGAACTTGTAGATGGAACTCTGGAAAAAGCTTTTGTGGAATTCCTTCTATCTGATGAAGGGCAAAGTATTATCGAAGAGGAAGGGTTCATAAGACTTCCGTAAGAATATTAACTATAAAGTACACAAAACTGTCCCTTATAATTGATATAGAGGGACAGTTCTGTGTTATGAAACAAATACTTGTCCGAGGTATGATTTTTAGTATATAATCATATTGCGGCAACAATAAGTGAGTAAAACACATAAAAGCCGACAAAGATTTTTTTGAGTGATTGCTTAGAAATGCTGGTTTTTGGAAGATGACAGTTTGTTTGAGGTGATATACTTGTGAAACGCAGGAAGTTATTTGAAGGTGCAGTAGAAAGACTGCTTTTTGTATGCGCAATGGTTTCCATCCTCACCATTGTCTTTATTACCATATTTATTTTTAGGACAGGTCTTCCTCTTTTTGAGGAAGTTAGTATTACCGAATTCTTATTTAGCGATCGATGGAGACCGACAGATGATCAAGACCCGGGATTTGGGATACTGGCTTTTATAGTCGCTTCGATTTTTGTTACCATAGGAGCGCTCGTTATCGGTGTTCCGGTAGGACTTGCATCGGCGATACATTTGGCCGAGCTTGCAGGCGAACGCTCCTCGCGATTTTTTAAAAGCGTAGTCGAAATTCTTGCGGGAATACCATCAGTTGTCTATGGTTTTTTTGGCACGGTGCTTTTAGCTCCCATAAACCGCATGTTGTTTGGAGGGACCGGCTTTAATATCCTGTTGGCCTCAGTGATACTTGCTATCATGATACTGCCGACGATTATAAGTTTGTCCGAAGTGTCCATAAAATCCGTACCTAAGGAATTAAAAGCGGCTTCACTGGCTTTGGGAGCTTCTCACTGGCAGACCATTGTAAGAGTTATACTCCCGGCGGCAAGTTCCGGAATAATAGCTGCCGTTATTTTAGGGACAGGAAGAGCGGTGGGCGAGACCATGGCAGTGCTTATGGTTGCGGGAAACGCTCCTATGATGCCGGAGGTGGTAACGTCAATGGTTAGAACTCTTACTATGAGTATTGCGGGAGACATGGGTTATGCGGCGGGAACACACAGAACGGCGCTTTTTACCACCAGTATAGTACTTTTCGTTTTCGTTATGGCGCTAAATGTGATCATTAAGATTATCACCCGGAAGGGAAGGGTAAAAGCTTGAAACAGGAAGAAAAGTCTTTGAAAAATACAGGATTTGTTCTCTCTCCCCATACCCGCAGAGTAAGGCTTGCGGAAACTTCCGCAAAAATGGCATTGTGGATCGCTGCCGGCATTACTATGGGTACTTTATTTTTAATAGTAGGATATATATTGGTTCGAGGCTTTGTTTCAGACATTAGGATACAATTTGAGGTACTTCCCGAAGGAAGTAAAGTGATTGCAAATGAAGGATATGCTGACCAAGGAATCTTAGTCATAGTTAACAGGGACATCAGACTAAAAGATATGACCATCTTAGAAGTGACAGACCTTTTTAGCGGTGAACTCGATAATTGGGGCGGGATAAGCGAGCAGGATATAGACGTCAGAGTATATGCTCAAAATGGAAGTATAAGGGATTTATTTGAAAGGGCTGTATTTTTGGATGAAACACAATTTTCTGAGGACACGGTCTTTGCGGATAGCGACAGGCAAGTAATTGAGAGTGTGTCCAATACAAGAGGTGGTATAGGATTTATTTCGGAGACAAGCGCTGAATACCTTAATGGCTCGGATGCGAAGCCCCTTGAGATAAGGCGTATTTCTGTCGCGGTGAATGGTGAGATACTAAGGGCATCTAACGGGATGAGGCTCCACTACCTTACAGGAGAACAGATAAAAGATATTTTTATTGGGACATACAAAAACTGGTCGGAGCTGGGAGGTGCGGATTTACCTATACTACCCGCCGTATTCTCAGAAGACAGCCTGATACGCAATGAATTTGAAGAGATATTGCTGGACACCGATATGAGGATTCATGATGTAGCCGAAGTGGTCGATAGCAATGATGAACTTGCCCAGTTTTTGGCGCGAAATCTAGGCAGCATAGGGTTTGCTTACTATAATGACGCATTAATGTACGAAATGCATGTAGTGAACATTGAGAGGCGTGAAACTGAACTTAATCTGGATGCTGCATTTATATTGGAAGAACCCAGAAGGGCAGGGCGCGTCGGAGGAATTTCGACTATTATCCTCAATACACTCTTTATGATTTTTTTAACATTGTTACTGGCAGGACCGATCGGAGTGGCTGCTGCCGTGTATTTAACAGAATATGCACGTCAAAATCGCATCAATGAAATTCTCAGATTCGGTACTGAAACGCTGGCGGGAGTTCCATCAATCATATTCGGATTGTTTGGTTTTATACTTTTCGTTATGTACCTTGACATAGGAGTTGGGTTGTTTTCAGGAACACTAACTATAACTTTTATGATACTGCCGACCATAATCCGCGCTGCGGAAGAAGCCATAAAATCGGTTCCTCAGTCTATGAGGGAATCTAGCCTTGCACTTGGCGCAACCAAATGGCAGACGGTAACAAGGGTCGTTGTACCCGCTGCGATACCGGGGATTATGACCGGCCTTATATTAGCTATTGGAAGAGCGGTAGGTGAAACTGCGGCGTTGCTTTTCACAATGGGATCAGACTATAGGCTGGCAAGGGATTTTCTTTCATCCGCAAGGGTTTTATCCGTTCATCTTTATATTTTAGTCCGAGAAGGGATTTCATTTGAAAGGGCATTTGCTACGGGTACGATTCTTATTATAATAATATTACTTATAAATTTTGCAACAAACAAGCTCATTGGCCGTATGGCCAGGATGCATGGTTAAGGAGCGCTTTAAATTATGCAAACAAAACATAAAATAACGGTTGATAAATTAAACTTCTTTTACGGTGATTTCCAGGCATTAAAAGATATTGACATGAATATAGAAATAAATAAAATAACAGCACTTATAGGACCGTCAGGCTGCGGCAAAACGACTTTTCTTAAGACGTTGAACCGTATGAACGATCTTATAGCCGGAGTCAGGATTAACGGCCAAATACTCTATGAAGGAATTGATATATACAACGGGAATTGCGATGTTATAGAATTGCGCAAAAAAATCGGGATGGTATTCCAAAAGCCCAACCCGTTTCCGATGTCCGTTTATGACAATATAGCGTATGGCCCGAGAGTTCATGGTATCAAAAACAAAAAAAAGCTTGACGAGATCGTTGAAAAAAGCATTAAAAGAGCCGCTTTGTGGGATGAGGTGAAAGACAGGTTGCGCAAACCGGCTTTGGGATTGTCAGGAGGACAGCAGCAGAGGCTTTGCATAGCAAGAGTTTTAGCTGTGGAACCTGAAGTTGTGCTCATGGATGAACCTACATCAGCGCTTGATCCCATTTCTACGGGAAAGATAGAGGATCTTCTGGATGAGCTTAAAGTCAATTACACCATAGTTATAGTAACCCACAACATGCAGCAGGCAGGGCGTATTTCCGACACGACGGCATTTTTCTTAAACGGTGTGATGCTTGAAGCGGGACCAACCGACGAGATTTTTTACAAGCCTAAAAACAAACGTACCGAAGATTATATTTCAGGGCGATTCGGATGAGGAGGCGTTTTTATGAGCAGCAGACAGCATTATTTAGATAAACTCGCAGATTTGCAACGGGAGCTACTGAGGATGGGCTGCAGCATGGAGGAGGCCGTCAAGAAAGCTATTACCGCTTTGGTCAACCATGATGCCGAGCTGGCGCAGGAGGTTATCGACGGGGACGATGATATGGATGAACTTCTTGTAGCCATAGAAAGTCAATGCGTTAAGCTGATCGCCACCGAACAGCCGGTTGCAAAAGATCTACGTCTTATTTTTACTGCGCTAAAGATCAGCACAGACCTTGAAAGAATGGCTGATTATGCGGTTGATATAGCAAAAATCGCAATACGCCTGGCGGATGAAGTTTATATAAAACCTCTTATTGATATACCGCGAATGGCGGATCTAGCAATTGATATGGTGCAGGATTCGCTTGAAGCTTATGTAAAACAAGACGCTTCCACAGCTGAGGAAATATCGCGCAGAGACGATATGATAGACGGACTGTACAAGCAAATTTTCAGAGAACTTCTGACATATATGATAGAGGATCCTAAAAATATAAATCAAGCCACATACTTTATTTTCGTAGCAAGATCGCTTGAGCGCATAGGAGATCATGCGACCAATGTTTGTGAGTGGATCATTTATCTGGTAACCGGAGAGAGAAAAGATCTCAACAACTAATATTGGGGACGGTTCTATCGATGGGACAGATCTCAATTACTTTTGACCCTGGGCATTTAACCTCCCAAATCTAATATCTAACATCTGTTTTAAACATCGGCTCTTTTGAAATCAAAGTCAAAAGAGCCGGTTTTTTTTGTACGGAATATACGACTCTTTTGCAGGGAAAGCTAATTCAGAAAAATTAATGAGGAGGAGTGAACATATGCCATTTGGCATGATCGTTCTTACAGCAGTTACAGTGCTTCTGCTTTTTGGAGTCGGACAGAGAGTTCTTGACAGATTGAAACTCGATGATAAGACTGCGATATTGTTTATGGTTGGAATTCTTGCGGGAGGCTTTATTCCGGATATTCCAATAGGCAGAAATCTCTATGTAAATATAGGCGGAAGTATAGTACCGATGGCACTGGTTATATACTTGTTTTTAAAGGCGGAAACGAATTATGAAAAATTGAGGGCGCTGATCGCTTCCACATTATCGATCGCAGCTGTATATGCAGCGGGCAGACTGATGCCTCATGAGGCTGAGACAATTGTCGTAGACCCTAATTATGTGTATGGTGTAATAGCTGGGGTAATAGGATATTTGTTCGGTCGTTCGCGCAGATCAGCCTTTATAGCAGGAATATTGGGCGTAATATTTGCCGATCTTATCCAGGGAATCGAAAACATGATACGGGGCATACCGACCGAGATAAGATTAGGAGGGGCGGGAGGTGTTGACGCCGTGGTTATTTCAGGACTCGTAGCAGTTTTACTTGCCGAAGTTTTCGGAGAACTCAGAGAGAGACTGCAGGGTGGAACTGCGGATAAAGACATGGCGCACAAAAAACAGGAAGGGGATGGAAATAAATGAAAAAAACGTTCATTATTGCCGCATTAATACTTTTTGCTTTGTCTGCTTGCCTCTCAACCCCGATAGTATGGGCTGATGACTGGTATGACGATACAAAACCGGGTTATTACACGCTGGTGGATGAATCGGGAAAAGAGCTGACTATGATGGCAAGAGAGGTGTTTGTCAGGGATGAGTATATAAGTACGGATAATGCGCGATATATTATAATGAGGATAGATAAAAACAAACAAAGAGCTTATGCGAGATTTGAGGGATATGTAGATTTACCCTTGCTTGAGGAAGTAGATGAGCAAACAGATAACATAGCTATAGCGCAAGAGGAAAGGCAGGGGAATGTAGTTATATACGCAACCCATACAAGCGAGTCATTTGTGCCAACAGATGGCAAGCAAAGCATTCTTGGTGACGGAGGTATACTTGATGTTGGGACGGCATTTCAAAGTGCAATGGAAAAAAGAGGAATAAGTGCTGTTTTCGACAAAACTTCCCATGATCCTCATGACGCAGGGGCATACAGGCGTTCAAGGGCAACAGCTACAAGGCTTATAAAAGAAAACATGCCTGTAGCTGCAAAATTTGACATACACAGGGACGGTGTGCCCACGCATTTGTATGACACGAAAGTTGAAGGTAACAGAATGGTTAAGGTCAGGATGGTAGTGGGAAGAGGAAACCAGAATTTCAATGTCAATAAAGACCTTGCTTACAAGATTAAGGCTGTAGCAGATCGAGCCTACCCCGGCCTTATCAAAGATATTTTTATCGGTAGGGGTTCATTTAATCAGGATTTATCGCCCCGCTCTTTGCTTCTTGAATTTGGAACATATGGAAGCGACAAGGGGTTAGCCAAAAAGTCCGCAGATTATATGGCTGAAGTTGTCGAAAAAGCCATGTACGGGGGAATAATACCGGGAAAAACTCAAGAGGGCAAGGCGACAAGGCTCTACAGATCAAAACCTATAAATCAGGATAGAACTGTGGGGATAAGAGACAGCTTTATGTGGATGATCGGTATAGGGATAGCAGCCATTTTATTGTTTCTGGCTGTAGCTGGGGGCAGAAAAGAGATGATGGCGAAAGCATCTGATTTTTTCAACAAAGAATTCAGAGATGTTTTAAAAAGGAAGAAAGAGTAATAGTAGGAGTACAGACTTGAAAGTGGTCTATTTCGGTTATTACGCAACATTTGGAGCTTCTCTTATGGCGGCAATGCATGCAGGTATATATGCAGCTGACAAATTGCCGCCATATGAGAGGATAATGGCACACTTTAAATCATGCGGCTTACACCGAATGCAGTTTGGTAATTTGACTTATATAGGAATTGACGAACAAATGCGGGAGATCTACTTTATAGGTTGCAAGCGTCACTCAAAAGTAATAAAGCTTGCAATGGCTAGTGTATCCGATATATTTGGAATTAGTGAACAAATGCATTTTGTGGATACTCGAAAGGCAGAAGGGCTTATACCTTATGTTGTATCTTTCTTTATGCGATATTATATTTTAAGATGCTTCTGTGTATCGTTGTTTACTTTTTGGTTTAAAAATAAATACGAAAGCTTTGTAAAAATAGTTGAGGAAAAAAAGAATTGTTCAATATTATAACCGTATGAAGCTTGTATATCATTGTTTCGGAGGAGCGCATACCTCAATAACATGCGCATCTATTCATCTTAACTATCTTCCGTGCGATAAAATTCCGAGCGAGAAAGAGTTTAGTTCAATACCCTTCTATGACGAAACGGAAAGTTATAGAGTCGGAACAGCCTTGTTCATGGGTAAAGACGAACAAGGCATCGATGTTTACGTTTGGGGTATGAAGGGCGGGAAAAGCTTGGTAATACCATCCATAAGAAGCTACATTAACCAAACCAATTCAAAACGAAATGAAATTCTTTTTGTTAACGCATTGTCAAACCTTCATCCGCTTACCTCGGTAGGAGGAATTGCATCAAGGAAATTGGGTTTAGTAAGCTTAGGCAGAGCCATGACCATAAAAGGCATTATTTTGAAATATCCGGCATTTGTTGAGCTTGTAACGAGGGTTAAGGAAAATTTGCACCAACGTTCGATTTCCCTTGACTTGTGAAAGATTAAGGACGATAATAATCATGCGGGTACAATTAGTACCAGCTAATATAAACAGATAATATAAATTAGATAATTTATGTCGAGGGATTTAATGAATACTAGAAAGCATAGGGTTGTTGAGGTAAAGTTAGGAAGCATCGCTCATGAAACGGGAATAGAACCCGGGGATATAATTGAAGCTGTTTCAGGAAGCGCTGTCGTTGATCTGCTGGATTACTTGGAGAAGACAAGTCATGATGATTTTGAAATAGAAGTACTAAAGGTTAGCGGAGAGAAATGGATTATTGAAATTGAAAAAGATTTCCATGAGGATCTGGGTATAATATTTGATGAGCGCATAATGGATATTGAAAAGGCGTGTGAAAACAAATGCGTGTTTTGTTTTGTGGATCAGTTGCCCCAAAATATGCGCGATACACTATATTTTAAAGACGATGATTGGCGATTGTCGTTTCTTATGGGCAATTATGTTACATTAACGAATTTGTCTTCGGATGATATCGAAAGGATAACGAAAGAACGCATAAGCCCTCTTTATGTATCGGTTCATTCAACAGATCCTATACTCAGAGGAAGTATGATGAGAAATTCAAGAGCTGGTAATATATTAGAGCTGCTAAATTCGTTTAAAAAAGCCGGAATCATAATCCATTGCCAGATAGTGGTTTGCCCGGGATTAAACGATTGCGATGAGTTTGACAAAACGATTGCCGATCTTATGAATTTGTGGCCTGCGGTTCAGTCTGTCGCTGCCGTTCCTGTAGGTTTAACGTCACATAGGCAAAAATTAGTAGATATTAAACCGTTTGACGCCGGACAAGCGCAGAGCCTAATAAGACAAGTGGAGAAATGGCAGAAAAAATGCAAAAGCGAATATGATACAGCTTTTGTTTTTGCAGCGGATGAGCTTTACTTGTTGGCAAACTCGCCACTACCTGATTTTGAGGATTATGAGGATTTCCCCCAGCTTGAGAATGGTGTGGGGCTTATTTCAAAATTAGTGGAGGAATTTGATGAGGCCTTTATGCAGGATGACGTAATGGTTTCTGATTGCAGCCATATATCAATAGCAACGGGAATTTCGGCTTATCCGATAATAAAGAGCCTCGCTTCGAAGATATCTGATAGATGTGGCGTCAATGTAACTGTTTATCCTGTTAAAAATCGCCTTTTTGGGGAGCGGGTAACTGTAGCGGGGCTGATTGCCGGACAAGACATAATTGACGAGCTTAAGGGTAAGGATTTAGGATGCAGAGTGCTTATTCCTGCGTCTATGCTTCGTGCTGAAGGCGATTTATTTCTTGATGATCTTATGGTTGAAGATATAGAAAAATCTTTATCGGTACCTGTTGTACCGGTTCCTGTAAATGGCAGGGAACTGCTTGAAGCAGTGTTGAAATACAAAGAATAGGGGATAATTTAAACAGAATGTCCAAACCGATTGTAGCCATTGTAGGCAGGCCAAATGTAGGCAAATCAACTCTTTTTAACCAGATTGGAGGAAGAAGAATTGCGATTGTTGACGACAGCCCGGGAGTGACCCGAGACAGGATTTATACTCAGGCTGAATGGCTTGGAAGGAAATTCACGCTAGTTGATACCGGAGGATTCGAGCCCTTCAGTCAAGAAGATATCCCGAGGCAAATAAGGCAGCAGGCGGGTATAGCCATTGACACGGCTGATGTGATCGTATTTGTGGTTGACGGACAGCAGGGATTGACGCCTGATGATATTGAGGTTGCTGCAATTCTTAGGAAAAGTGAAAAACCGGTGGTACTGGCTGTCAATAAGCTTGATAGCACAAACTTGCATGATGAGCGATTTGAATTTTTTAAGCTCGGAATTGGTGAGCCGATGATAGTTTCAGCTATCCATAAACAAGGCTTAGGAGATCTGCTAGATAGCGTAATAGGGCATTTTGATACTCAGAATGCAGAAGATCTGCAAACGGATTCGATAAATATAGCCGTTATAGGAAAACCGAATTCGGGTAAGTCTTCGCTTGTTAACCGTATTTTAGGCGAACAGAGAGTTATAGTTAGCGAGGTGCCGGGTACTACACGTGATGCAATTGATTCTTCATTTCTTTTTGAAGGTCGGGATTATACGATTATAGATACGGCAGGAATAAGAAAAAAGAGTAAAGTTGACGAAGATCTGGAGTATTATAGCGTATTGCGCGCTATGTCTGCAATAAAGCGCTGTGATGTTGCGCTTATAGTCATCGACGCTTCAGAAGATATCGCGGAACAATCTGTGAAAATAGCCGGTATGGTTCATGAAGAAGGGAAGCCTTCAATACTTGTTATGAACAAGTGGGATCTAATCGAGAAGGATACCCATACCATAAATGAATTTCGAAAAAAGATATCGGAGCATTTCAGTTTCATGGATTATGCGCCAAGCCTCTTTATATCTGCAAAAAGCGGACTTCGGGTTAATAAGACCTTAGAGATGGTTGATACTGTGTATGCTCAATATACCAAAAGAATTACGACCGGTATTTTTGGGAAATGTCTTTATGAAGCTACGGCTTCCAATCAACCGCCATCTGATCGGGGGAGAGAACTCAAGATCTATTACGGCACACAGGTGTCTGTTAAGCCACCGACATTTGTGTTGTTTGTAAACGACGCTGAACTAATGCATTTTTCATATTTGCGCTATCTTGAAAACTATTTCCGCAAAACCTTATGTCTGGACAATGTACCTATACGCATATTTCTGCGCGGGAAATCAAAACAAGGGAGGTAAGCAATGAATTTCATACTCGCTTTGATCGTAGGATATTTTTTAGGAAATATTTCCGCATCTTTTATCGTGGGAAAACTTACAAAAAATATCGATATTCGCAAGTTTGGCAGCGGTAATGCTGGGGCTACCAATACTCTAAGGGTCTTAGGCCTTAAAGCCGGATTATTGGTGTTCTTCGTCGATATACTTAAAGGAGTTGCAGCCGTATTGCTAGGAAGGCTAGTAGCCGGGGATGCCGGTGGTATGATAGCGGGAGCGGCTTCGGTCGCCGGGCATATCTGGCCTGCTTTCTTAAGTTTTAAGGGAGGAAAGGGTGTGGCTACATCATTTGGCGTTCTCGTAGTGCTATTTCCCGTGGTTGCACTTATTTTGTTTGCTGTTTCAGCATCTTTGGTTGCAATTACCCGTTTTATGTCATTAGGTTCAATAGCTGCCGCCATATTATTGCCGATACTACTCTTGGTGATTGGTTATGATTGGCTGTATATCATTTTTGGTCTGGTATTGGCAGCGTTGATTATATATTTACATAAAAGCAACATTTCACGACTTTTAGCAGGAAAAGAAAACAAACTCGGAAGTAAGCCGAAAGTAAAGTGATTTTTTAAGCGTTAATCTTCTATGCTTGTCATAAATAATCCCCCTTCTCAATATATTATTATGGACTGAAATATGAGTTCGTTATTAGCAGCCGGAAGGCACAAGCTTACGCCCAAGTCTGGCGTTAGCATTCTCTTAAAACTGGGAGGGGGAACGGTCGTATGGAAATTTTTGATGTTTATAGGGATATATCCGAGCGCACGGAGGGCGATATTTACATAGGTGTGGTGGGGCCGGTGCGTACCGGTAAGTCCACGTTGATTAAAAGATTCATGGATCTATTAGTTTTACCGAACATGGCCAATGATTATAAAAAAGATAGAGTTCGGGATGAAATGCCTCAAAGCGGAACAGGGCGAACCATAATGACCACCCAGCCAAAATTTGTGCCGAACGAAGCGGTCGAGATCACTTTATTGGATAATGCAAATCTCAGAATAAGGATGGTAGACTGCGTTGGTTATCTGGTAAAAGGGGCAATAGGGCATATGGAAGACAATGCTCCGCGAATGGTGAGAACTCCGTGGTTTGATTACGATATTCCTTTTGAAGAAGCGGCTGAAATCGGAACGCGAAAGGTAATAACGGATCATTCCACCATCGGACTTGTGGTTACCACAGATGGGAGTATTACCGAGATTCCAAGATCAAGCTACATAGAAGCCGAGGAGAGAGTGGCAAAAGAGCTCAAGGAATTGGGGAAACCATTTGTAATCATATTAAACTCAAAGTATCCAAAGACGGATGAAACAGTAAAAATGAGGGATGCATTGCAGGAAAAGTATGATGTTCCCGTGTTGGCGATGGATGCCCTTAACTTGAGCATTGAAGATATCAATACAATATTGAGTACGATCTTGTTTGAATTTCCACTTTGCGAGATCCGGGTAGTTATATCAAAATGGATTCATGGTTTGGAATTGAATCACTGGTTGGTGGAACACGTGTTGGATATAATCAAAACATGGTGTTCTCAAATTAATCGTGTACGAGATATAGACAAAATCAGCAAAATGGTATTTGAATCGGAATTTATGGATGCTCCCGAGATAAGAGGCATTGACCTCGGGAGAGGAGTGGCGACTGTAAGCATGGAAGAAATGGAAGGATTATTCTATAAAGTACTGGGTGAAGAATGCGGATACGACATCAGGGGAGATCATCAGCTAATAGCTTTGATGAAAGATCTGTCGCATGCAAAGAGAGAGCACAGCCGAGTGGCTAAGGCGTTGAAAGATGTAAGGGAGTCGGGTTATGGGCTTGTAGCTCCCTCGTTGGAAGAGCTTATGCTGGAGCAGCCGGAAATAGTAAGGCAAGGTAACCGCTTTGGAGTTAAGCTCAAAGCCAGCGCTCCATCGCTTCACTTTATAAGGGTTGACATTCATACAGAGGTTTCTCCTGTTGTGGGAACTGAAAAACAAAGCGAGGATCTTGTCAAGTATCTTCTTGATGAGTTTGAAAGCGACCCGGCTAAGATATGGCAGACCAATATTTTCGGAAAATCACTTCATGATCTGGTCAAAGAAGGTCTTGCAAATAAGCTTATGAGGATGCCGGAAGAAGCTCAAACGAAGATGCAGGAGGCATTACAAAGGATTGTTAATGATACTGGCGGACTGATATGCATAATTTTATGAGGGTTAATCAGCTATTTTGAGGCAATATCAGATGTTCGTATACTTCATCGCAGTAGTAGAACAGAATTTTCACGAAAAATTTGTAGTTTTATAGGTTGTTCTGTTATACTGTTGATATAACCTATGAAAGAGACATTAGAGTGGAAATTATCAATTGCCTTGAGAACAACCCTATAATTGCCGCATTGCATAACAATGATTCTTTGGTCGATGCAGTTACTTCACAGGCGAAAGTTATATTTCTGCTTTCAGGAAATATATTGCAGATAGCTGATGTTGTAAACAATCTAAAATGCAGTGGTAAGAAAGTATTTGTTCATATCGATCTAATAGATGGACTGGGTAAAGATTTTGCTTCCGTTGACTATATAAAGCAAAAGATAAAGCCTCACGGTATTTTATCAACGCGAAGCAATCTTCTCAAATACGGTAAGGGAATAGGGCTGGTTACTGTACAACGATTGTTTTTGCTGGATTCTCGGGCACTCAATAGCGGAGTTGATATCATTAAATCGTATCATCCTGATTTCGCGGAAGTTTTGCCTGGTATAATACCAAGAGGTATCGAGGAGCTTAAAAAGAGGGTGCATCAGCCCGTTATAGCCGGAGGAATGATAACGCTCAAGGAGGATGTCATTCAAGCTCTCAAAGCAGGTGCGTTAGCAGTATCAACCAGCAAGAAAGAGCTTTGGCATATATGAAAAAGCCGCAGATTGTCTGCGGCTTTTTTTCATACGAGATACCTCATAAATAACGATGCTATACCAAAATAAACGAGTAACGCCGTTATATCTTTTATCGTGGTAACAAAAGGACCCGCTGTCATGGCAGGATCAATTTTTAAACGCACCGAGCAGATTGGAACCATAATTCCGATTAGCGCGGCAACCGTCAAGGTGACAAAAGTAGCAAGACCGATAACTAAACCAAGCGCAGGCATGCCTTTCCATAAAGTAGCTATTACCGCAATTGCCACGCCGTTTAAAAACCCGAGTGAAGCGCCTACCTTAAGCTCATGCAGGATGTAACTCCAAATAATTCTTAGATCCATTTCTCCGGTTGCGATTGCCCGGACGGCGATGGTCGATGATTGTGTCCCGACGCCTCCGCCCATGTTCATAATCATCGGTATAAATACGGCAAGTACAATAACGGATTGTAAATGCGTTTCATATGCGGAAATGACGCTACCTGCCAAGGTGCCGCCAAATAAAGCTATCAAAAGCCACGGAAGCCTCTTTTTGACTAAATTTATGACAGGTATGTCGATAATGTTAATTCCCTGAACTTTGCCCGCACCGGCTAGGTGCAATATATCTTCTGTAGTTTCTTCCTCTAAAACATCTAAAACGTCGTCAACTGTTATAACTCCGAGCAAATGCCCGTCATTATCCGTTACCGGTATTGCCATAAGGTCATATTTCGACACAACTCCGGCAACCTTTTCCTGATTCATATCAACGGGGACAGTAATGAGATTTCGCCTCATAATATCCAAAAGCAGAGAATCATCACGCGAAGAGATAAGGTCTCTTAGTTGGAGAGTACCTTTTAATTTATTTTCGGAATCTGTAACATACACATAGTAGACGACCTCTGCGCTGGGTGCGATTTTTCTCAGTTGTACAAAAGCCTCCGCAACAGTAAGATTCTCTGACATTGCGATATAGTCCGTTGTCATGATTCCGCCGGCACTATCCGCCGGATAACTCATAAGATCTTCAATATCTTCCTTGGTTTCTTCCTCAACCAACGCCAGCAGCTCGTCTGCTTCTTCAGAGGATAGCTCTCCTAAAAGGTCGGTGGCGTCGTCCGTGTCCATTTTGTTCAATATGGCCGATACGCGCTCTTTTGTCAATAAATGTATTAACTCGACTTGATCGGATTCCCCCATCTCCTGTACCAATGTAGCTGCGTCTTGCTCTGATAGCAACAAAAAAAGCTCCTTCTTTTGTTGAGCGTCAAGCTCTGCGATAATCTCTACCAGATCATTTGGATGGATGTCCGATTCTGAGACACCAAAATTAGCATAACCTTTGTTCTTTAAATAATGTAAAACCGTATCAAATGACATAAAAATACCTCCTCGCTCTAATTTGTCTAAGCAATGTGATGTGTTATCTTATTTCTCCCCCGAATTCGGTCAAACAGCAGATAAACAAAGCATGTATACATTGCCGCAAGAAGGCAAAAAGGCTTATGAAAATATCTTAATAACCGAAACAAAGGGCAATAGTGCGAACATATTCCCTCCTTTTTTATTCAGTTTGAGAAGACTCCCGGATAAACTACTAGGGCCCGCGTCCACACTATCACCCCCCCTTACATGTTACATCAAGTATTCATTTTAAATATTTAACTCACGGCTGATAATACTATATCGTGCGGATATAAGTCAATCGATTATTTGATGTGATTTGTCTCGAAAAACTATTGACTGAAGTATTTTCATGCTGTATACTTTTATCATTGTTCGGGCCTTTAGCTCAGTTGGTCAGAGCGGCCGGCTCATAACCGGTTGGTCCGGGGTTCGAGTCCCTGAAGGCCCACCATATAATTCTTTTAAAAAACAACATCGGATGGTACGGTGTTGTTTTTTTACAATTTAAACCAAAGGAGTGATGCTACTTGCAGCCGAAAGTGAGCGATATTGCAAAACTAATGGAGGAATTAGCTCCTTCTGTATCAGCTGAAAAATGGGATAATGTAGGTTTGTTGGTTGGAGATCATAATAATTCGGTAAAAAAAGTAATGGTTTGTCTTGATGTGAATCGCGAACTTATTGACGAAGCCATTTCACAGAATGTAGACTTGATAATAGCGCATCATCCGCTTATTTTTGAACCGCTTAAAAACATAAGAAAAAATGATTATCAGGGCGAGATAATCTATTTGCTGATTAAAAATAACATTTCGGTTTATTGTGCCCATACCAATCTTGATAAAGCGGAATATGGAACGGATTACGCTCTTGCGTCACGACTTGGGTTACAAGAGATTAGTGAGTTATCAGAAAGAGAGGGTGAGCAGAAACTTTGTAAGATTGCGGTTTTTATTCCTGAGGGACACGAACGGAAGGTGTTTGAGGCAATGGTTACGGCCGGTGCGGGACATATCGGCAATTACAGCCATTGCTCGTTTCGAACCTTGGGAATAGGCACTTTTTTGCCACTTGAAGGGACAAACCCATATGTCGGGCGAATAGGCTCAATTGAGAGCGCAAAAGAAATACGCCTTGAAATGCCGGTACCTAATAGCAAGCTAGATGATGTGGTTAGTGCCATGATGAAGGCTCATCCATATGAAGAAGTCGCATATGATGCGTATCAGCTGAAAAACCGCACATACAGGCATGGACTGGGCAGAAAAGGGATACTGCCAGAGAAAATACGACTTGGTGATTATGTTAAGCAGTTATGCAGTCTTTTGAATATTGACAGGGTAGACGTATCAGGCGATTTGGATAAAGAAATCCTAAAAATTGCAGTATGTGCCGGAAGCGGCGCAGATATGGCAATAAATGCAAAAGATTCGGGAGCCGATCTTTTTGTGACCGGTGAGATTAGATATCATAAATCTCTGGAACTTAAAAGCATTGGTATGGCCTTTGTTGCAGCCGGACACTATGCCACTGAGGCACCTGTCGTTAATTGCCTAATTGAGCGTTTACAAAAGATAGCAACTGCTTTACAATATAACGTGGAGATACTCTTTCCCGAAACAGTTACCGACCCTTTTATTCATTGGTGACATATCGCGGAAGACTTGACTCCTATTTGGATTTGCTTGTATATCCATGGACATTATTTTGATTTGCTTTCGAGAGCAAAGCGAAGGGAGGAACACAATTGGAACAAATGGATATTTTATGGAAATATCAGAATCTTGATATATTGGTTGATAACTGCGAAAATCAAAGGAAGAACTCACCCTTACGACAAAAACTAATCGAGCTTAAAAACTATCTCACCGATCAACAGACTTTGCTGCTTAAGCTTGAGGAGGAAATCGATAAAAAGAATATCGTATTGAATCGTGTGAACCATGAATACGAGAGTTGTACCAATGTATTGAAGTCTGAACGAGAAAAGCTTGAAGCTGATCAGGTCAAAACGTTCAAACATCTTGAGCAGATGAGAGAGGAAGCTTTGGAGATTAAGGAAAGGACGATCAAAAAATCTCAGGAGCTTTCAAAGCTTTTGACTGAGATTTATGTTGTTGAAAAGAAACTTGATGCCATACGCGCAAATGTCTCAAAAGCCAAAAAAGAGTATACCGCCGTAAAAGTCAAGTATGACGAAGAGCTTGAAATGATCCAAAGCGAGTATGCTAAAGCAAAACTCAATAGAGATAATGTGGGCATTAATCTAGATGCAGCGTTGTTAGCGAAATATGTTAAACTCAAGGACAGGCGTAGTACTGCGGTTGCTTTGATCGAAAACGATCGTTGCGGCGGATGCAATATGATGTTGGCATCAATTCTCCTTCAAAGTATCAGAGATAGAGATGATATGATTGAGTGCGAGAATTGTGGTCGAATTCTTTATTCGGCAGTGAAAAAGTCATGATTTCGGCTGGTTTACAAAAATTCGGACTTTGTTCATAATTTGTTCAAATATTCTTGGTAAAATGGCTTCTATTGCAATATGATACAAGACAAGGGGGAGAGAGTTTGATCCAGGTTGAGAAGCTTACAAAAAAATACGGACAACACTTGGCGACTAATAATCTTAATTTCACTGTAAACAAAGGTGAAGTGCTGGGATTTTTAGGTCCTAATGGCGCAGGAAAATCTACGACGATGAATATAATTACCGGCTACATTTCGGCTACCGAAGGTTCGGTCAAAATTGATGGTTATGATGTGTTGGAGAAACCGGAAGAAGTCAAGAAAAGAATAGGGTACTTACCGGAGTTCCCGCCTCTTTATACTGATATGACGGTTAAGGAGTATCTGGATTTTGTTAGCGATATAAAGAAAGTCAGCAAAGCTCAAAAAGCTAAAGACATGGAAAAGATCATGGATCTGGTTAGAATCGCTGACGTAAGAAAGCGACTTATAAAAAATCTTTCTAAAGGATATAAGCAGAGAGTAGGATTTGCTCAGGCTCTGATTGGCAATCCTCCTGTGCTTGTACTTGATGAGCCTACAATCGGACTTGATCCAAAACAGATAATTGAGATTAGAAATCTGATCAGAGACCTTGGTAAAGAACACACAATAATATTAAGCTCTCATATCCTGCCGGAAGTAAGTGCGGTCTGCGAGAGACTTCTTATTATAAATAAAGGTGAAATCGTTGCCAGCGGAACCCCGGATAGCCTGTCAAAGCATCTTAATAGCAGCAGCAGATTGAGCTTAAGAGTAGCAGGTCCTGAGAAATCTGTAATTAAGGTGTTAAATGACATACCTGGAGTCAAGCTTGCCGAGTACAATGGAACAAAAGAGCAGGATACGGTTGATGTTCTTGTTGAAGGCGATAAGGATGTGGATATTCGCAAACCGCTGTTTTTTGCGTTAAGCCGCGCACAATACCCGATTCTTCAGATGAAATCTATGGATCTTACGCTTGAAGAGATCTTCCTGCAACTTACTACAAAAGAAAGGGAGGTTTCCTAAAATGTTAGCTATAATAAAAAGGGAATTTAAAGCATATTTTTCCTCTCCTACAGGATTTGTTTTTATGGGATTCTTTTTGTTGCTTACCGGTTTTTTCTTTGTGATGTCAAATGTTTTGCAAGCAAGCCCGGACTACAATGCAGTACTTGGAAGCATAACTTTTATATTTCTGATTGTTGTTCCTGTGCTCACCATGCGGCTTATATCCGAAGAAACCAAACAGAAAACCGATCAGCTCCTGCTTACCAGCCCTCTTAGCTTAACAAAGATGGTTTTAGGCAAGTATTTTGCTGCGGTGGGTGTATTTTCGCTTACATTGCTTGTAACTGCCCTATATCCTGTGTTACTAAGCTTTTTTGGTTCTGTTGCCGTTTGGGAAATCCTTGGAGGTTATATTGGGTTTTTCCTGTTGGGTTCATCTTTTATTGCTGTAGGACTGTTTGTTTCATCATTAACGGATAATCAGGTAGTTGCGGCTATTGTTACGTTTGTTTCACTTCTCTTTATGTGGCTGATTGATTGGATACAACAAGGAATTCCTGTTGACAGAGTTTCAGGTATAGTTTTCGCCGGGTTACTTGTGATTGGAGCAGCAGTTTTTGTATACTTTACAACACGAACGATAATTGTAAGCATTGCTGTTTTCACTGTCGGCTCAGGTGCTGTGACCGGCATGTACTTTTTAAATCCTATTGTTTTTGAAGGCTTAATTGTCAGAGTTCTTGACTGGTTTTCTCTTCTTGCTCGCTACGGCGATTTTGCTATGGGTGTGCTAAGCATAAGTCCTATTGTTTACTACATTACATTTTGTGCAATTTTTATCTTTCTCACAATTAGGATAATCGAAAAAAGAAGATGGAGTTAAGGAGGAAATCCATGAAAAACATGATAATGAAATTTAATGTGTCAAAATCGCTTAAAATGACATTGCATAATAAGAAATTCAGATATGGAGGGTATGCAACCCTAGTTACTGCAGTTGTGATCACAATGTTAATGCTGTTAAATCTTGTCATCGATCAAATTGATTTTACTTTGGATCTTACAAGAAATCGCCTCTTTTCCCTTTCCGAGCAGACATTCGGAGTGATTGACGGATTAGACCATGAAATCGATATAATAAGCTTAAGCGAACCGGGGGCTGAGAACCCGGTTGCAATACAGATTATAGAGCAGTACACAGCGCGTAATCGTCAAATTAATTTTTCTACAATAGATCCGGTAAGACATCCTCATCTGGTTATGAGATATCAGGAGGATGGCGGATCGCTTTCTCAGGGCAGTATAATCGTTGAGAATCGAGAATTGAATCGATTCAAAGTTATATCTGCACACGAGCTTATAAATTTTAGGTTTGATGAGCAGCAGCAGCCGATTGCCGAGTCGCTTGCGGTAGAGCAAAGGCTTACGGGTGCTATAATCTACGTTACTACAGAGGAACTGCCTGTTGTCTACGTGCTTACAGGGCATGACCAAGCTCCGATTCCTTTTGAAGTAAGAGAGCAGATGGAACTTGAGAATTTTAGAATCGAAGAAATTAATCTTATGACTACTGAATCTGTTCCGGATGACGCACATGCTCTTTTGGTAATTTCACCCAAAAGAGATCTGACCGAGACAGAGGAGCAAAGATTGAGAGAATACCTTGAAAGGCAAGGACGGGCGATATTTCTTATGGATATAATGCCCCAAGGCTTACCAAGGTTTGAAGCGATATTCAAAAGCTATGGCGTTGAGCTTAACCATCTTATAGTTATCGAAGGGGATGCCGAAATGCACGTGGGGAATCCTCTCTGGCTAGTGCCCACTATGGAAACGCACGACATTATGACGCCTTTAAGAGCTGCGGATATGCGTATGCTTTTACCTGTTTCACAGGCGATAGAAATCATGGATGTGAGAAGACGTACTCTTAATGTCGAACCTCTCTTGGTAACATCAGAGTCAGCATGGGGCAAAACTGATCTTGAATCTCAGACGATGGAAAAAGAAGATGGCGATGTCGAAGGCCCGTTTAACATAGGAGTTGCGGTGACAGATGAGGTTTTTGTGGATAATCAGACAAAGACTACTAAAATTATTCTTCTTGCAAATGCCGGATTTCTGAATTCTGAGATATCGAGTCAGGTTCCGGGTAATGCAAACTTCTTGCTCAATAGTCTTAATTGGATACAGGACAGAGAAGAAGCTATCTCGATAAGGCCAAGAAGCCTTGCGACCCCCAGGCTTAACATGAACTGGCTACAACAGCTGATTATTGCAGGAGTAGCTGTTATTCTGATACCCTTAATGATACTTGGCTCAGGACTCTTTGTTTGGATGAAGAGGAGGCACCTATGAGCAAAGGGCGGTCTTTAATCGCACTTTTTGTAATATTGGCACTTATAGCCGGAGTTTATGCTTATATGGAAATAAGAGGAGTAGGCGAACCGGAACCTATGGCTGATGAGCGTGTTAGGATTTTGGAGATTGATGTTGAAGAGATAACCAAAATGTCGCTTAGATCTGAGGATGAAACTCTGACACTGACGCGAGAGGGCGAGGTCTGGGCTGCTGATTATCCATATCCGGTAGTACTCAATATAAGAAATGTCGAGGACATAGCATATAGTTTTACCGGTTTATCCGCTGAAGAGGTGGTGCATGAAGCGCCTGAAGATCTTTCGCTATTCGGGCTTGATAATCCTTCGGTTGAAGCTACGGTTTTTCTTTCAGACGGTAGAGAGTACACGGTATATCTCGGCAATAGGACTCCTGTCGGGAATATGTTCTATCTTATGAAAGAAGGAGATTCAAGAGTTTTTACAGTATGGGGCAGTCACGGTAATCATTTCAGCTATACTTTAGACGATTTGAGAGATACTCAACTAACCCAGATTAATCCACAGGAAGTGAATTACTTCAAATTGGCTCGCGAAGGGGAAAGAACCATAGAAATTGTGAAGACTGAAGAGGCTGGCGAACAGCAGATTCAATTGGGCTTTGCGAGATGGCATATGATTCAGCCCTACAATGAATATGCAAGCGTTCATTATGAGAGGTTCAACACGCTTTTAGCCGCATTGCCTCAATTTGAGATCGCAAAGTTCATAGACGACAGTCCTGAGGATCTTGCTCAATACGGTCTTGACACCCCAGCCATTGAACTTGAGGTAAGGGACAACCAGAATACGCTGCACCTTTTGTTTGGCAATGATTTGGATGAAGAGCACGTTCATTTTCAGATATCTGGGAAGAATACGGTGTATGCAATGGAAAAGGAAGTATTGGCAAGTTTGATTGCGACAACGCCGTTTGAGTTGATCGACAGATTTGCTTTTATCGTGATGATTGATTATGTTGATGAAATAGCTATCGAGACGACTGATGCCAAGCACATCCTAACGTTTACGAGAACTGTTGAAGAAGCAGAAAAACAGGATGAAGAGGATGAAGTAATAACTACTTTTGCTCTTGATGGCAAGGAAGTCGGCGATGAAGAATTCAGGGACTTTTATCAGGTGCTTATCGGATTAATAGTTGAAGCTGAAAACAAAGAGTTAATCGATCAAGATCCTCATGTTACAACAACATTTCGCTTCAATAAAGAAGATATGCCGGATGTGAGCATTGAATACGTACCATTTAACGATGATTTTTTTGCGGTTGTAAGAGGCGGAGCTGCAGAATTTCTTGTATCAAGAAAGCAAGTATATCATATGATAAATGAGCTTCAGGAACTGGCGGCACAATAACATTAAAAAAAGAACCGGGTTTTCACTCGGTTCTTTTTTTACTTATTCTTGACATCACAGTGAAAATCATTCTGGGGTTCTAAGCTGCAATGATAGCACAAACGAAGAGGTGATGTAATTTGCCTGATAAGCCAAAGTTTTTGGACAAAATATCTTATTTTACAGACATAGGTAATGATGATTTGCTCACGATTGAGAAAATATCAAGACAGCGTCAATGTAAAAAGAACACAATCTTGTTTTCTCAAGGGGAACCGGGCGAGGCGATATATTTTACTATGTCGGGCAAAGTGAAGATTTTTAAAACATCGGAAGATGGGAAAGAGCACACTTTGACAATTGCTGCACCGGGCGATATTTTTGCGGAAGTCGTTCTTTTTAACGAAGTTCCTTATCCTGCTTCAGCGGAAGTCATAGAAGATGGTATTATCGCATTTATTCGGAATGCTGATATGGAAAGAGCGCTGGAAAACAATCCGAAAATTGCCGTTGCAATAATTAAAGCCTTGAATAAAAGGCTTATCGAATCACAATCTCAGGTAGAAAGTCTGGCGTTCCAAGATGCGCGAAGCAGAACCGCAGAGGTATTGTTAAGTCTTGCACGTAACCATGGCAAGCAATCAGATAATGGAATTGAGCTGGATTTAGGACTTTCAAGGCAAGAACTGGCCAACATGGTTGGGGTGACCAGAGAAACATTTACACGTGCGTTAATGCTTTTTAAAAAAATGAAAATCATTGAAATATCCGGTCAGGTTATCAGGATAAAGGATATTGGCAAGCTTGAGAGTTGGGTATAAAGATGATGAAAGCTTATACTTTTTATTTTTTGGATGTGGTTTTCATGTTTTGAGGATGCAAACAAACGGATAAAAACTCTATAATAGCAAATGTAGTAGAAAATTACACAAAAACAGGGGTATATAATGTATGAAGCGAAAAGGTGGTCTGATATGAAAGGTTTTTTCGGTGAGGACGTATTTCTTTCGGGAGAAGTGGCTAAAAAACTATATGATTTGGTTAAGGATATGCCAATTATCGATTATCATTGTCATTTAAGCCCTAAAGAGATCTATGAGAACAAAAGATTTGAGGATATCGGTTCGTTGTGGCTTAATGGCGACCATTATAAATGGCGACTTATGCGTACCGGTGGTATCGATGAAGAATATATCACCGGCAAGGCATCAAATGACGAGAAATTTCTTGCGTTTGCAAAAGTATTACCGCTTGCACCAGGCAATCCGGTATATCACTGGGCGCATATGGAGCTAAAGACATATTTTGGGATTAACGAGCCCCTTAACGAGGATTCTGCCGCTGATATTCTCATGGAGGCGAACAGCTTGTTACAGCAGAGAGGGATCACCCCACAATCTCTTATGAAAAGTTCAAATGTTGAATCTGTCTGTACAACCGACGATCCTGCCGATTCTTTGGAATATCATTTAGCTATTATGAAGAAACCGTTTGGGGTAGATGTGAGACCGTCATTTCGACCTGATAAGGCTGTGGGTGGGATTATGCAGCCATTTTTCCCTGAGTATGTAAAGGGACTTGTCAAAGGAGTCATATCTTTTTCTGAATGGCTTGACGTTATCACGGAGCGCATAGACTTCTTTTATTCCACAGGTTGTCGCATATCGGATTTGAGTCTTTCTCAAATACCTGTAACTTTGGGTTCGTATAATCAGGCAAAGGAAGCTTTTGACAAAGCGATGGCAACTCAACCGGATAAAGCTTTAGAAAGCGACTACATAAGCTTTATGGTGCGTTTTCTTGCAGGAAAGTATACAGAGCGCAACATCGTAATGCAGCTTCACTTGAGTGCGCTTAGAAATAACAGTTCAAGCCTCTTCAAACGCTTAGGACCGGATTGTGGGAATGATAGCGTTGGTTCCTCGCTTGACATAAATTGTTTTGGTAGATTGCTTAGCAAAATTGAGTCTGAGAGCGGGTTGCCAAAACTTATTGTCTATACGTTAAATCCGTCAAATTATTATGAGATTGCTACAATGTTAGGATGTTTTCAAGCAAGCACAGAAGGGAATGTACAATTCGGAGCTGCATGGTGGTTCTGTGACCATATCGATGGAATATTAGATCAGATGAAAGTGCTATCTGCAACAGGCTTACTTGGGAAATTCAATGGAATGCTGACAGATTCCAGATCTTTTACATCATATGCAAGACATGACTTTTTCCGAAGAATTCTATGTAGTTTTGTTGGAGAAATGGTAAGTAAGGGCGAATATGACTTATCGGCTGCGCAAAAACTTGTATCGGCAGTCAGCTATGATAATGCAAAAAAATATTTTAAGATTTAACATAGAGAATTCTATGATTAAAGAGGGAGGATTTTAGATGCAAAAATCGGACGGAATGAACTATGCACCTCAAGGCAAACCGAAACCGGTGTGTAAAGACAATGAGTTCATATTTGCGGCGACAGCGCTAGACCATGGGCATATTTTCGGTATGTGCAACGGTCTTATAGAAGCGGGTGCTACTCTTAAATATGTATTTGATCCGGATTCGGAAAAAGTAAACAGATTTTGTAAAAGTTATCCTCAAGTTACTCCGGCAAAAAATCTTGAACAGATTCTCGATGATGCTTCAGTTAAACTTGTAGCAGGGGCTGCGGTGACATCTGAAAGGGCAGAACTCGGAATGAGAGTTATGGATTCCGGCAAGGATTATTTTACCGATAAGGCTCCCTTTACAACTCTTACGCAACTTGAGAAAGCTAAAGACAAAGTTACAAATACAGGGAAAAAATACGCTGTGTATTATAGCGAACGTTTACATGTTGAGAGTGCAGTATTTGCAGGTCAATTGATAAATGAGGGTGCTATAGGAAAGGTCATACAAGTCATCGGCTTAGGACCTCATCGCTTAAGTGCGGCAAGTCGGCCGAAATGGTTTTTTGAAAAAGAAAAGTATGGAGGTATACTCTGCGATATCGGCAGTCATCAGATCGAGCAGTTTTTATACTTTGCCGATGTAAAGGATGCAACTGTTGTAAGAAGCCAGGTAGCCAATTATGCAAACGCTCAATATCCAGAACTTGAGGACTTTGGTGATGCGATGCTTGTCGGTGATAACGGAGCGACCAATTATTTCAGGGTCGACTGGTTCACTCCTGATGGATTGAGCACTTGGGGAGATGGAAGGATGTTTATACTAGGAACTAAAGGGTACATTGAGCTTAGAAAATATGTCGATATAGCCCGCGATTCCCAAGGAGGCGTATATTTGGTCAACGATGAAGGTGAAAAACACTTTATTGTAGAGGGGCAAATAGGATTTCCCTATTTTGGAGAATTGATTTTGGATTGTCTTAACCGCACCGAAAATGCTATGACACAAGATCACACATTTAAAGCGGCTGAGTTGTGTCTGAAAGCACAGCTTCAGGCTGTTGTTTTGACTTGAGCGTAACATCAGAGAAAGGCGAGTAAATATGCCTATTAAAATAGATATGAAGGAATTCTGGGAGATTAATAAGAATTGTTCACCATTTAAGGAAGGGAGTCCCAGAGTACCTGTTAACGTAAGTCTTGACGGGGATTGGATTTGCGATTTTTTAAAGTTGGATAATGCGCTTTATTATTCCGATTTTGATTATCAGCAGGAACACAGGTTGAGATGCAGTGAAATCACTAAAAAAGAGATAGCATATACAATACATCCATCCGTAGATTTCGGTGTTGTTATGGATTCTTCTATTTATGGAGGTCGGGTAAATTATGAATCAAACGCTACGCCCACGCTTAAGCCTGCGATTAATGATCCAGAAGAAATTGATGCTTTCGTAGAAAAAGTCTATAGTTCTAATATTTTGGAACAGGGACTGGTGCCGAAATATCTTGAATGGAGAGAAAAAATATCCTCAAAATATGGGATTAAACTGACATACGGAGGAGGAATTAAGGGTTGCGCTACAATGCTGGGGCAGATATGTGGCATTACCAATTTCCTTACATGGATAGCAACGGATCCTGAGCAAATTCAAAAGCTTATAGCGTGTTGGCTTGATACCTCAATAAGGTATATTAACGCAATGAGGGTAGCCACAGATTTTTCAGCAAACAAAAAGGGGTTTTCATTTGCGAGTGATGTGGCTGGGATGCTGTCACCGCGTATGTACAGAGATTTTATTATGGAAGCTGAAAAGAAAATCTACGATCTCTACTCACCGAATCCTAAAGACGCAAGATTCTACCACGCTGACTCACACATGCTTCATCATTTGGATACTCTTAAAGATATGGGTGTGAATCAGGTAAATATTGATCCATATATCGAACCTAAGCAAATTCTTGAAAAAATGCCGGATGTGATCATATTTGGCCAAATTCCACCGTTAAAGATTCTGTTATCAGGAACCCCTGAAGAGGTTATATCTTATGCTAAAAGAGATATTGAGCAGTCAGGAAAACAACTGGTTTTAACTACGGCAGGAAGTATAAATCCCGGTACAAGCTTTGAAAACCTTAAGGCGATGTGTTACGCCGCTCAAGAATATGGAGAGTATTAGAAAAATTTAGAAAGGAAGATCTTACTATGTACAAAGTTAGAATCGGTATAGTTGGAATAGGTAATATGGGTACAGCCCACAGCAGATGGATTGCGCAAGGAATGATTCCTGAGATGGAATTATGTGCGGTATGCGATACAGATCCTAAAAGGCTCGAATGGGCGAACGTTAATCTGCCTGAAAGTGTTGTGAAGTTTTCTGATGCTTCAACTATGTTTAGAAGTCAATTGATTGATGCTGTAATTATTGCGACTCCGCACTATCAGCATCCGCCTTTAGCAGTTGAGGCTATAGGATGTGGTTTGCATGTAATGTCCGAGAAACCTGCGGGGGTTTATACAAAGCAGGTCGCTGAAATGAATGAAGTAGCATCAAAAAGCGGTAAAGTTTTTGCCGTAATGTTTAATCAGCGGACTGATCATTTATATCGCAAAATGAAAGAAATTGTTGATAGCGGTGAATTCGGTCAGATAAAAAGGACAAACTGGCTCATCACTAACTGGTACCGTTCGCAATCTTACTACGATTCAGGGGGGTGGCGCGCTACATGGGCAGGCGAAGGAGGCGGGGTTCTTATCAATCAATGTCCTCATAATCTTGATTTATGGCAATGGATTTGCGGTATGCCCGTGCGTGTTCGAGCATTCTGTCATGAAGGAAAATGGCATGACATAGAAGTCGAAGATGATGTGACAGCTTATGTGGAATATGAAAACGGAGCTACCGGAGTTTTCATAACGAGTACAGCTGATGCACCCGGCACAAATCGCTTCGAAGTAATGCTTGAAGGCGGGAAACTGGTATGTGAAGACGGTAAATTACATGTTTTCAAACTTGATATAAATGAAAGAGAGTTTAATCGTGTAAATAAAGAAGGTTTTAAAGCGCCTGCGTTTGAACACTCTATTGCTGAAACCGATGGAGAATCACCACAGCACATAGGTGTATTAAAGAGCTTTGCGGCAGCAATTCTACGAGGGGAGCCGCTTATAGCAGACGGTGTTGAAGGTATAAAAGGACTTAGTATATCAAATGCGATGCACTTGTCATTTTGGCTTGATAAGACTGTAACTATGCCGCTTGATGAAGATCTGTTTTTGAACGAACTAAAAAAACGCATATCAACTTCTAAAATCAAGACTCAACAAACATATTTTTTGGATACAACAGGGACATATAGTGTCTAAATGAATTAAGAATCAGATAGGGGAGGATAAAGAATATGAGTAATATGAAAATAGCAGCGCAGCTTTACACAGTCAGGGAATTTACAAAGACACCATCCGATATCGAAGAAAGCTTTAAAAGAATTAAAAGCATCGGATATGATGCGATACAAGTGTCAGCTATAGGGCCGATCGAACATCAACATTTAAAGGACATAGCAGATTCAGCAAAATTAACGATCTGTGCCACTCACATAGGATTTGATCGCCTTAAAAACGATTTAGACGATGTTATAAAGCAGCATAAAATTTGGGAGTGCAAATATGTCGGATTAGGTGCAATGCCGGCAGAATATAGAAAAAGCTTTGAAGGTTATGTTGAGTTTTCTAAGGTAGCTTCAGAATATGCGAAAATGTTGGCGGAAAGTGGTCTGAGATTTATATACCACAATCATAATTTTGAGTTTGTAAAGTTTAATGGTAAAACCGGAATGGATATATTATTGGGGAAAACTGATCCTGAAGCATTTGATTTTGAGATTGATACATATTGGATACAGGCAGGGGGAGCAAATCCGGTAGATTGGATTAAAAAAGTTCAAGGTCGTATGAAAGTTGTTCATTTTAAGGATATGGGAGCTGAGATTGACTTTAAACCTGTAATGGCTGAAGTTGGGGAAGGCAACATGAATTGGAAGGCTATTATTGATGCCTGCCATGATATAGGAGTTGAATGGTGTGCTGTTGAGCAGGATATATGTAAAAGAGACCCATTCGACTCATTGGCAATAAGTCTTAAAAATCTTAAAGAATTTGGACTCTAAATAATCTTGCGGGAGGTTGGATAATGAGAATAGGATGTTGTGCGGGAATCGAGCAAAACAAGTTGTTAGCTGAAATCGGATATGATTATATTGAATTACCGCTGGCTAAAATTATGGAAATTCCGGAACATGAATTTTTAGCATTGAAGGAAGATATTTCAACATGGAGTATTAAACCGGAAGTATGCAATGTGTTCTTTCCGTCAAATTTACGGCTGACAGGTCCGGATGTTGACCTTGATGCTGTTATGCGTTATGTTGAAATCGCTCTAGCAAGAGCATCCCAAATTGGTGTTGATACTATAGTGTTTGGAAGCGCTGGCGCTAAGAATGTTCCTATCGGCTTTCAGTGGGCTAAAGCGTGGGATCAACTGGTAAAAATGCTCAAAAAATGGAATGATGTGGCACGAAAGCATAATATCGTCATAGCTATTGAACCGCTCAACAGAACTGAGAGTAATATAATAAACACAACAAAAGAAGGACTTGAGATGGTTAAGCAAGTTGATTGCGATAATGTCAGGTTGCTGATCGATTACTATCACTTCGGGATTGGCATGGAGGATCTTAATATCATTCATGAAGCAGCACCTTACCTTGCACATGTACATATAGCAAGGCTTTTAGGCAGAGCGTATCCTTCTGATATGAGGGAAGACGAATATGAAATGTTTTTCGAGAGACTGTATAGCATTGGATACGCGGGAAGAGTAAGCGTTGAAGGAGTAACAAAAGATTTAGAAACTGACGCTGCTCATAGCTTAAGTTTTTTAAAAATCCTATCAAACGGGGCAGGCTTTTGATAATCAGAATTTCTACTTAACTGATAGTAAGTTGAGAAAGCGACTTTAGAAGAGGTTTGCTAAAAGGAATCGTCATGAAAATTTGAATTCTCTGAAATGAGGTAGTGTTTTGGCTAAATCTGTTTCGGTTGTATTGGTTGGAATAGGCGGTTATGGCAATTTGTATGTGGATGCATTACTCGACAAAATGGAAAAGAAAGGGGTTACAATAGCCGGAGCGGTCGAACCGTATCCCGATGGTTGCATGAGGCTTTCAGAGCTTAAAGAGCGAAAAGTACCGTTGTTTGATAATTTAGAAGCTTTTTATGAAAGAAGTAACGCTGATCTGGCTGTGATATCATCGCCAATTCATTTTCACAATGAACAAACCTGCTTAGCGCTATCTATGGGCAGCAACGTACTTTGTGAAAAACCTGTTGCTGCTTCGCTTGCTGAAACGGAGAAAATGCTTAGGTCAAGAGATAAAAGCGGCAAGTTTTTGGCGATCGGTTATCAATGGTCCTACAGCAGCGCAATTTTAGAATTAAAAAAGGATATTATTTCGGGTAGGTTCGGAAAGGCAAAATGCCTCAAGACGATCGTGTTATGGCCAAGAAATAAATCATACTATACTAGAAAATGGGCTGGGAGAATAAAGGATGACGAAGGTAGGCTTGTACTAGACAGCGTTGTGAGTAACGCCACAGCGCACTTTCTACATAATATGTTTTTTATAATGGGAGAATCACTTGATAAAAGCGAATACCCGTCTCAAATGAGAGCTGAGATATATAGGGCCAATGATATTGAGAACTTTGATACGGCTGCGATACAAATCACAGTCCGTAACGGAGCTTTGATTTGTTTTTATGCTTCCCATGCAGTCAGTGATAATTTCGGACCGCTATTTGAGTATGAATTTGACAAGGGCATGATAAGTTATGATGGAATAGGGCGTAACAACGTTATAAAAGCTAAATTCAGCGATGGCGAGGAGAAGGACTACGGAGATCCTTTCGGCGATCCTCAGAAAAAACTTTGGGATTGTATAGCAGCTGTAAGAGGCGAATATTCTACTCTATGTCCCATTGAGGCCGGGATACCTCATGTGGCTTGCGTTGAAGCATTGCATAATTCAGTGAAAATTAAGGGATTTCCTTTGTCATTGGTAAAGTTTGATTCACGAAACGAGCTGACATGGGTTGAGGGATTAGGTGAACATTTTCTCAAATGCTATAAAGTCGGTATACTGCCTTCGGATTTAGGTATTAACTGGGCAAATGCAAGTCGCTTAGCAGACATTTGAAAGGAGATGAGTTTATGCACGATCGCAAAGTAGCCGCAATAACCGGCGGTGCGAGAGGAATCGGAAACAGCATTGCGCTACAATTGGCCAAGGATGGATATTCGATAGCGATAATGGACATTTTTCCATATGAACAGTCAGATAGAAATCTTCAGGAATTATCTTCATTAGGCTCGACAATCCTATATTTTCAAGGAAATTTGATGGAGGCCACGGATCGCGAAGCTTTTGTGCAAAAGATCAAAGCTCAATTAGGAAGAATTGACGTCTTGGTCAACAACGCCGGTGTCGCGCCTAAAGAAAGACTTGATATAATTGAAACCACCGAAGAAAGCTATGATTATGTTTTAGACATAAACCTTAAAGGCACTTTTTTTCTGACTCAGGCTGTTGCTCGGGAGATGATAGCGCAAGTAGCGGAGGATAAGGGAAGGCAACCGACAATTATCAACATTTCCTCAATTTCCGAATACACATCATCCCCTAACAGGGGTGAATACTGCCTTTCAAAGGCAGGAATAGGCATGCTTACAAAGCTTTTTGCGGACAGGCTTGCGTGTGAGGGGATATCTGTGTATGGGATAAGACCGGGTATAATACGAACGGATATGACAAAAACAGTAATTTCAAAATATGACCGGCTAATTGAAGAGGGATTGCTTCCTGTAGCCCGCTGGGGGACTCCTCAGGATATAGCTGACGCAGTTTCGGTGCTGTGTTCCGGGAAGCTCAGATATTCCCAAGGTCAGGTGATTGACGTTGACGGCGGATTTAATATAAGGAGGCTTTAGGATGAACGAGAAAAGGGTAGTTTTAAACGGCATTTCAGTTCCCGTGTATAGCATGAACACAGCTGTTGTAGGTTCCGGAGCGGCGGGATTAAATGCGGCTGATAGGATATATTCTTTCGGTCAAAAGGATGTCGTCATTATAACTGAGGGTATGAATATGGGGACATCCAGAAATACAGGCTCTGATAAGCAGACATATTACAAGCTAACGCTTGCCGGAGACTCTCCCGACTCGGTTCAGGAAATGGCTAAAACACTTTACGAGGGAGGGAGTATGGATGGAGATATAGCTTTGGCTGAAGCTGCGCTCTCCGCCCAGTGCTTTTTTCGTCTGGTTGAGATAGGGGTTCCTTTCCCTCATAATAAGTTTGGTGAATATATCGGTTACAAGACTGATCACGACCCAAGGCAGAGAGCTACGTCGGTAGGACCACTCACATCAAAGATGATGACTGAAAAACTCGAGTATCAGGTGAAAGAAAAAGGAATAAGGATATTTGACGGATTTCAGGTAATAGGCATTTTAACCGATAAAAAACGGGAAAACGCTATAGGTTTACTTGCTTTGAACCTAAATGGGATAAATGATTGCAATATCCGGTACGCTCTTTTTAACTGCGTTAATATAGTATACGCAACGGGAGGACCGGCGGGACTATACACACATTCTGTTTATCCTGAAAGTCAGAGCGGAAGTACAGGGATAGCTCTTGAAGCGGGCGTTAAGGGAAAAAATCTGACGGAATGGCAGTATGGACTGGCATCTGTAAAATTTCGCTGGAATCTGTCGGGGACTTATCAGCAGGTGTTGCCAAGATATGTATCAACAGATAAAAACGGCGGGGACGAGCGGGAGTTTTTAAGCGAGCATTTCGCTTCAGAGAAAGCCATGCTTGACGCCATATTCCTTAAAGGGTACCAATGGCCGTTTGATCCGCGCAAGGTTTTCGATAACGGTTCTTCCTTGATAGATATTTTGGTGTATCACGAAACAATTACGAAGGGTAGACGGGTTTTTCTTGATTTTATGCACAATCCTGCTGCCGATCCGGATGGAACGCTTGATTTTAGCAAGCTTGGCGAGGAATCCTATACATATCTTAAAAGATCAAACGCACTTTTTGGTTATCCCATCGAACGGCTGGCTTTCATGAATCTTCCTGCGATTGAGCTTTATAAAAGCAACGGGATAGACTTAGAAAAAGAATATCTTGAGATAGCCGTATGTGCACAGCACAATAACGGCGGACTTGCGGGAAATGCTTGGTGGGAAAGCAATCTTAAGCATTTTTTTCCTGTAGGGGAGGTAAACGGTACGCATGGTGTATATCGTCCGGGAGGAAGTGCACTGAATTCAGGACAGGTAGGCAGCTTGAGAGCTGCACAATACATAGCCGCAAGATACAAAGAAGCACCTTTGTCAATTGGTGATTTTATCGAAACGGTGAAGGGGCAAGTTGAACACAAAATAGGAATCGGGGAGACTTTTGCTTCACGATTAAGCGATTCAGAGAATCTAACCGAGGCGCGTGTACGCATAGGGGATAGAACTTCTGCATATGGTGCGCATATTCGTTCATTTGTGGGTGTTAAAAAAGCGCTTCAAGAGGCAAAAAGTGAACTTGAAACGATATTGGATGATACGAAGTTAAAAGATATGACTCAGGTTTCAAAAGCCTTTCAAAACAGGGATTTGCTCATAGCTCAAATAGCTTTATTGTCTGCTATTTCCGATTACATAAGAAAAGGCGGCAAGAGCCGCGGTTCGTATATGGTACAGGATATAGAGGGTGAACTTCCTCTGAAATCATTGCCCGATGATTTCAGATTTATGCTCGGTGAGCGACAAGCGGCTGAAAATAAAATACAAGAGATTTCTTATGTGAATGGTGAAGGCGTTTGTGAATGGAGGACGGCAAGACCCATTCCGGATGGTGATGACTGGTTTGAAAATATTTGGAATGCCTACAGGAATGATGAAATAATAAAATGAAGGATGAAGGAGTACAAGCACTCAATGGCTAAACATGACAGTTTTAAAATGAAAACACTAAATGAGTTAGAAAAAGAAGCGCTATGTATGAATTTAGAGGTTCCGATATCTTCAGATGTAAATTCCTTGACTAACAAAGTTTATGTGGGAGATAGAATAGTGCCAAATTCGTTGGCGATACATCCTATGGAAGGATGCGATGGCACATTAAACGGTGAACCAGGTGAGCTTACATTTCGCAGATACCGGCGTTTTGCGTCAGGCGGCGCAGGACTTATCTGGTTTGAAGCCAGTGCGATTGAGAACGATGGAAGGGCAAACCCGAGACAACTGCTCCTTTCCCCTGAAAATGCCGGTTCATTCAAAAAACTCTTTGATGATAGCATGAAAGCTGCTCAGGAAAGATATGGGCAGAGTTTCAGACCATATACGGTTATTCAGCTTACACATTCAGGAAGATACAGCAGACCGGATGGGCAACCAAAACCTCTCGCGGCATCTAAAAACAAATATCTTGATGAAAAACTCACTGTCGAACCTGAGATTGTATCGGATAGCAGACTTGAAGCATTAGAGGACAGCTTTCTTAGGGCTGCGCTTTTAGCTGAAGAAATAGGTTTTGATGCGGTCGACATTAAGAGCTGTCATGGCTATCTAATTTCAGATATGCTTTCAGCGCATGAAAGATATGGTAACTACGGCGGAAGTTTTGAGAATCGCACAAGATTTTTGCTGAATGTGACACAAAAGATAAAGCAGACTGCAAAATCATTGGACATTACCTTAAGGCTGAATGCTTACGATGCCGTTCCGTTCCCGTCTGGATGGGGAGTAAATAGGGATGATTATAGACTTCCTGATTTGAACGAGCCTTTGAAACTCATAAAAAGACTAACGGAAAAAAATGTACGGCTAATCAATATAACAGCAGGGAATCCATACTATAATCCTCACGTTAATCGTCCTTACGATAATGGCGCATATATTCCGCCGGAGCATCCTCTTGAAGCCGTTGCAAGACTTTTAGCATGCGCAAGAGTTGTACAGGAAAATTTCCCAAATATTGCTGTGGTAGCAACGGGATTTAGCTGGCTAAGAGATCTGGCTGTCAACGTAGCTGCAGGAGGTATAAGAGATAAATGGTTTAAAATAGCAGGATTTGGCAGACAAGCCTTCGCTTATCCGGACTTTGCCGCTGATATACTGGAAAAGGGTAGTATGGACAAAAATAAATGCTGCATAACTTGCAGTAAATGCAGTATGCTTATGAGGTCCGGAAAGGAATCGGGATGCCCTGTCAGGGACAACGATATTTATGGGTCATTGCTTAGAGGGTGAATTCAGTTTGCTTAAAAAGGTTTTCCTGTACTGCAGTGGTGCAGTATGTACGTGCTTGCCAAAGATACGAATGAAATGTTCTACGCTTGAGTAACCACATTCTGCGGCAATTTCTGATATGCTCTTGTCAGCAGTTTCTAATAGTTTTTTTGCATGATTTATTTTAATCTCAATTAAATCAGTGACTGCTGACTTGCCAAAAAACTGACTGTAAATAACACTAAAGCGACTGCGAGTGTACCATACTCGTTTTGCCATTTTTTCGACTGTCCATTCCTTAGGGGCTGCAATAACTTCATCTCGCATTGCAATAAAACGAAGTTTAACTTCTAGACTACGTTTTCGAAAAAGGTCGCTTTCATTGCATTGCTTGGAAAGCATTTCTAAGAAATTTTCTAGATGCTGCTGAGTTTCTTTTTCCCTGTTAACGAGCTTATCAATGAGGGTATAGACAATAAGTTCCAACAAAAAGTTAATTTTTTCTATATTTTGTATATAGAAGATTTCGTTCTGCGGTAAGCCGTATCGCACCAATAGATAAGGGTCTTTTGTCTTTAAAACAATGAAGCTGTTTAAGAACGTGCCATTCACATGCCCGTATTCCTGTCTTACACTAGGGCTATAGAATATACAGGCGTTGCGTTGGGTTACGTACCTTTTATCGTCGATAACAACGAAGGCGGGTTCAATGAAATGCACAAAGAGATAAATGTCTGGACCAAAGCCATTTTCTTTTATCAGGTGAAAGTTTCCGTACTCTCGTTTGTAATGTGAAACGTTCATAACGCTAATTGGCGCAAACAAAAAAACACCTTCTTTAGCAAAACTTAATTTTGTTTTATTATAGCACATTTAGTGAGCATTGTCTTCTATTATTGACACTAAATGAAACGTAATTAGCTTTTTGTTCTATTAAACTGCGTTTTTCTATTTGTTTCCATAGGGGAACAAATAAAAAACGTTATAAATTCAATGTTTAATTGTGTCGTTAGATTTTAATAGAAGCTACAATTAACTAAGTTGCTGTATATATTAGAACAAATACAATACTTTTTGATGATGAAATCTGTTGCTATTCTAATATTATTTAGATATACTAACGCTACAAAGATATTTTTAAAGACAATTAAATTTGGAGGTGCAAAATGAAAAGGAAGTTTTTGCTTATTGTGGTTGTTGTTATGGCTTTAGTTTTGCTTGCAGCTTGCGCTAGAAACAACGAAGATGTTGCTGATCCCGGACAGCCAGAACCTGGTCAGCCAGAGCCTGCTCAGCCCGAACCAGGCCAGCAGCTGACCCTGTCGCCCGACCAGCCTGTCACCTGGAACATGATGGTTATTTCCGATAACATGCCCCCCGCTGATGACAACTGGATTATGGCGGAGATACGTGACCGTTTGGGAGTTAACCTCGTTTTCGACATAGTACCTGGTGACTTACAAGACACCCGTATAGCCTCTATGCTTGCCGCTGGTGCTGAATTGCCTGATATTATTCATGTAACGCAACTTGATGCCCATATGGTTCAAGCCGGTGCGCTATTGCGCCTAGATCCCTTATTAGACAGTGGTAAGTTTCCAAGGCTTTACGAGCATCATAAGCCATATCGTGGAAGGCTTACCTTTAGAGCAGGCCCTGTGGAAGAAGGCCTTTATCAGATGGCAGTCTGGAATAGGTTTTATACCGACTCCGAAGGCGGTGGACCGATCATGGGCCCAATGCACGGTGGTACAGGATTTTGGATACAGAAATCCGTATTGGAATTCCATGACTTCCCTGATTTGGACAATATGAACCTAGAGCGTTATTTCGAAATGATTGAAGAATACAAGGCAGCAAACCCAACAATTGATGGCATGCCCACTATAGGTTTTACTTTTCCAATGCTTGGGCGCGTGTGGGGAATGACTAACCCTCCGCAGTTTTTAGCAGGACACCCAAACAATGGCGAAGTTATTGTTGAAGATGGCATAGCCAGAATTTACCATACTAGCGATTATGCTGAGTATTATTGGAGAACTCTTAACGAAGCTTTCCATCGCGGGCTGGTTGACCCTGAGAGCTGGACTCGTACACATGATGAATATCAAGCTGCACTAGCCTCAGGTCGAGTACTTGGATTCCATGACCAAGGATGGGCATTTGGTACACCAAGAAGTGCTCTGATTGAAGCCGGGCGATACAACCGTACATGGGTACCAACAATGCCCGTAATGCGCGAGGGAACCACCCCATGGTATGCAGATAGACCGGTGCTTAACGTAAATCAAGGTATTGGAATCCCGGTAGACTCTGAAAACCCGGAACTGAAGCTCCTATTTTTTGAAACCCTTCTGGACCCGGAATGGCAGAAATTATTCATGTGGGGCAGAGAAGGCATTGACTACCATGTTGATGAAAACAATATGTTTTATCGCACTCCGGAACAACGTAGAAACGCAGACGAAGCCGCTTGGCGTTTAAGTAATAGGTTGGAAGTATTGTGGGGTGCTATCCCCAAGATTCAAGGCTCATTGCCTGACGGAAATGCCTATAACCCAGCTAACCAGCCATCGGAATTCTATGCTGGCTTAAGCGACTATTTCCGCTTTTTCCTCGAGAGTTACGGGAAAAGTACTTGGACTGATTTTGTCAACAAACCTCCATCCAACCCTCCATACTATCCCGCATGGCAGGCACCAATTCCAGGGGGAACACCCGCCGCAGAAGCCGCTGCGCAGATCCAAGACATATTGCCAAGATTAGTACCTAATCTTATTTCTGCACCACCGGGAGAGTTTGACGCACGTTGGGCTGAGTTTGTAGCAGAATTTGAATTGGTTGACATCGAGGCGTTAGAAGCTCAAATACAATTGTTTATTGATGATCGCCTCGCAAGAGCCGAACAGTAATTGATTTAATTCAGAGTGTTGCCCGGGTTTAAAACTCGGGTAGCGCTCCTCTTTATTAGAGGGTGGGAGTGGTACTATGGAAAAGGCAAAAGCCCCTATAAAAAGGTCTAAGAAGTCATTTTTGCGACAATGGCAGCTTATGTTAATGAGTATACCGATGTTGATGTATGTAATTTTATTCTCGTATTTACCCTTGGTCGGCTGGATTATGGCTTTTCAAAATTTTCGACCCCGTTTTGGTGTGGGGATTATCCGTAACTTTCTTGATGCCGAGTTTGTGGGTTTAGCTCATTTTATTACACTTCTGGACGCATCGTCCCACACTGGCGCAAGGTTTATCCGTGCCCTAACTAACACACTTGGGCAGTCGCTACTTACCCTGGTGGTTGGTTTTATATGCGCAATAGTATTGTCTCTTATGCTGCATGAAGTGCGGCATAATGGTATTAAGCGTTTTATTCAGAACATACTCTACCTCCCCCACTTCCTAAGCTGGATGATTGTTACAGTTTTAGTTTCAATGACTTTAGCATTACCGGTTTCAGGGGGGATTCTTAATGATGTTCTAATGAGTCTTAGAATAATACAAGAGCCTATTCAATTCCTGGCAGAGCCAGATTATTTCTGGGGAATTGTTGCAGGTGCTAATTTGTGGCGTAATCTCGGGTGGAATACGATTATCTACATGGCAGCTATGACCGCCATTGACCCCAATCTTTACGAGGCGGCATCCATAGACGGAGCAAATCGTTACCACAAAATGTGGCATATTACTTTAGCCACTATAAGCCCAACTATAATACTTCTTATTATCATGAACATTGGGTGGCTTCTGTCCAGTGGGTTTGAAATACAGTTTTTTCTAGGAACCGGACCATCAATTGCCCGAGCTGAAAACATTGACATCTTTGTTCTACGCTTTGGTATCGAAGAGCATAATTTTGGCCTTGCAACCGCCGCAGGGGTTTTTCGGACTGGCGTGAGCATATTGCTTCTTCTTGCAGCTAATTTATTATCCAAGCTGATGAAGCAAGAGACATTATTTTAAGGGGTGGACGATATGAGAGGCAAGAAGCTGGAACCAATTATATTTCATACGATTAATTACACTTTGCTAGTTCTTTTGTGCGCAATAATGCTATACCCCATGCTTAACACTTTGGCACTTTCTTTCAATGACGGGTTGGATGCAGTAAGGGGTGGAGTACGCCTATGGCCTCGTAGCTTCACTTTGAATAATTATGAAACCCTATTTAATGTTCCAGCTGTTTTCCCAGCTTTCCGAATTTCAGTTGTTAGGATGATTGTGACGGTAATCACCAACCTTATTTTTACGTCTATGCTGGCATATGCCATTAGCCGTCCCGAGAACAAATTAGGTAGGCCCATCACCCTTATTATTGTGATAACTATGTACTTCAGCGCCGGACTTATTCCACATTTTATTCTTCGGCAATCTTTGGGGCTGCTTAATACTTTTGCCGTTTTATGGGTTCCGAATATAATTTCGCCTTTCAACCTCATTATATTACGCACCTACATGAAAGGTTTGCCTGAATCCTTGGTTGAATCGGCCAAGTTGGACGGGGCGGGGGATTTCTATGTATATGCGAAGATAATTATGCCTTTGTGTAAGCCGGTGCTTGCAACCATTGCGCTTTTTGTTGCAGTAGGCTCATGGAACGAGTGGTTTGATGCCTTCATCTTTAACTCGGCCAGACCAGATCTTGAAGTTTTGCAAGGAGTACTACGGCAATTCTTGGCTGCGGCAATGGCACATGCTGCGGGAGGTGGTGACGGTCACGCTGCAGCATTAGCCGCAGCAGCGGGGGCTCCTATTATGGTTACGCCTCTGACCTTGAGGGCGGCTATAACCATGTTCACTGCTCTTCCCATTCTATTAGTGTTTCCTTTCTTGCAACGGTACATTGTACACGGAATGACGCTGGGCGGGGTGAAGGGGTAGCAGGATTATTTGCTAACTCTGATTTAGGATTGCCCTTTGATGTTCATTCTGGTGGCTCTTAGTATGCTTGTAAAAGATAATTCATAGACGTGGCAATCACGTAAAAGTGATAAAAACTGAAAATATGATAGCAAGTAAAACTTTGTATAGGGAATTGTAGAATGAGTGCAGTTCCCTATTATTTTTTTCGATAATCATTTTGAAAAAATACCCGGCGTCGAGTTGTTTTTGAAGGATTAAATGCAAAAAAATTAATTTTGTGGTATATTGATGCCATTAGATTTTGTAGCCGATGTTTTTTCGGCTACAACTTTATTCTAGCTTCGAAGGGAGTTTCGCAGGTCATATATGGAGAGTTTAAGGAAAAGAGTTTCAACGGCAAAAACTGTC
>Ga0209316_100015_pt1 | contig 83179 bp, 73 predicted proteins | sample 3C3metaG_FD_184150 | JGI IMG/M metagenome (GOLD analysis project Ga0209316, IMG submission 184150) | Freshwater bacterial and archeal communities from Indian Creek, Illinois, USA - 3C3 metaG (SPAdes) (version 3) | ecosystem: Environmental > Aquatic > Freshwater > Unclassified | place: USA: Indian... | reverse complement strand
TCTCGTTTCTTTAAGAAAATTCCCCATAAAAACAAAAAATCCTGCTTTCTCACAAGAATTAGTTCGTTATTCCGGATTATTTTGATTCTAATGGGCTATATATTCCGATTTAAAGTGATTGGGAACAATTTGTATCCTATAGCCTGTTTTGAATCTATCCACCCGATAAACTTATCTTCCTTTACAACAGCTCCGCCTTCGACACTTAACATATCATCTATTTTTGAAACTTTAGAGAGCAGTAAGTCTGATGGATGAGCAAGCTTCCTCTGAAGCATTCCAAGATCCACGTATTTGGGTACGGACAAAGAAAATCTTTGTGTTTGTTCAAGCATTTCACTAATGTATTGCGACGTGCTGTCGCCATTTTTGGGCTTTACCTTAAAAACTTTTTCCGAATCACCCCTGCTTATCAAGACTTTAGTCAAATGCCTCATTTCAGGTTCACGCAGAAAGAAATCCAGGTGTTCACGAATGCCTTCTTTAGATAGCTTTTCACCAAACACGATCACCTGAAGATGCGAATAGTTTGGTATCTGATTAGTCTTTGAAAGCAATTTTTGATCCGCATTTTTTTTATTTACTGCATCTACTTTTATCTCAACCGTTGATTCTCCACCTCCTCCCCCCTGCCCTGCAGCCATAATTCCTTGCGGCAATGCTATTTGATATGTTACAACTATTCCGTCTTTTTCTCCTTTGTCGATACCAATTCCTAATATAAATGCATATCTTTCGATATCAGTCCTATCCCAACATCCGGTCAAAGATAATGATACCAATGTCATCATGGTAAGCAGGCAAAGCTTCTTTAACATTGTCAGCCCCCCTTTTTTCTTAGGATAAAAGATATCGCGAGCAATATCATTGAAAAAACCAAAACTCCTAAGCCTATCAAGCTAATATACTCTGAAAAATCAAGGATCTGAAGTATATTCTGCGGCAAAATTCCAATCATAAAAACAAAAGGGAGCATCAAAACCGCAAACGGCTTGTAATTCTTAAGCCCAAATACTCTGGTTATCGAAAGAGAAGCTAAATAATAATAGATTGACATAGTAGTAAACGAAGCGAATATCCAGAAGATCATGAAAAAGATATCGAATCTCTCTGCAAACGCTCCGGGGAATACTATGTATTTTGCAAGTTGAAGTGTCGGATAAAGCGATCGACCGGTTGCGTCAGCACCGTAAACACCAATCGCTACAAAGGTCAGAGTAACAAACATAAGCAGCGGCATCAAAAAACCAAACAGGCTATATTTTAGCACATTACTTTTATTACGAGCAAAAGGAAATACAAAAAGTAAAATCTCATATCCTAAGAATACAGGTAAGAGATCCAAAGTACCCCGTAGATAGGGATTTACACCCTTTTCAAACAAAGGATACAGATTTTCGATATTAAAGTTTTTAAAAGAGAGAATAATCAACAATCCTAGTGCACCTATTACCATCGGTTCAAACAATTCACACATTTTCGAGATGGTGAGTATGCCCTTTAACACCATGTATAATACCGTAAACGCAAAGAGAATCATGATAATCTCAAGCGGTGTTTGTCTGAGTATAAATCCTTTGATCACATCTGCGAAATTTCTTAAAACCGTCCCGGAAACTCCAAGAAGATAAATGAAAAGTCCTACTCCTGCCGCTTTACCAGGTAATGGAGTTATGATTTTTGAACTATACTCAATTATCGTATCTTTGGGAAATCTGTTAGCAAGTAAAGCAATAAGGACAAGAATAGATGAAGACACAATACCGGCTATAAGAATGACAAATACACCGTCAGTCCCGGCTGCTTCAGATGCAATTCTAGGCAATGATAATACAGTGACTCCGGTAATTGCAGAAGAAATTAAAAAAGTTATCTGAATATTGCTTATACCGTCAAGGCGCTGTTTCATACACGAGTACCTTTTATATCGTCCTGATCTCTTCTATCCATGTCAACAGCGTAATATGACAGTGGTCTTTGCTTCATCATTTGCTGTGGAAATCGAATGATAAAATCCTTCCAGTCCTGATACACAAATGGAGCTTGCGGAGACAAAAAATCAACGCCGAAGCTTTTTAGGTTGACCAAATGAATACATATGACTATAAAGAATAAAATGACACCGTATATGCCAAAGCTTGCGGCTACTACCATAAATGGGAATCGCACCATTCTTACCGCTACCGCTGCGTTGTAAGACGGTATTATAAAAGATGCTATAGCCGTAATGGCTACCACAATGATCATTATGGGGCTGGTTATACCCGCTCTTACCGCAGCGTCTCCAATTATCAATCCTCCCACGATACTTATGGTTTGACCAATTGCCCGCGGCAGCCTAGCTCCTGCCTCCCTTAGCAATTCGAAAGTAATCTCCATAAGTATAGCTTCAATAAAGGCAGGAAAGGGCACAGTTGCCCTTGTAGCCGCAATGGACAGTACCAGGTTGGTGGGTATATAACCAGGATGAAATGAAACCATCGCTATATATAGAGCGGGAGTCATCGAAGCCAGCAATGAACCTGTAAGACGCAGAAGACGGGCAAATGAGCCAAGTATCCAGCGATCGTAATAGTCTTCCGGACTTTGGAAATACTGATAGAAAGTTGTCGGTACTATGAGCGCAAACGGGCTATTATCTAGCATAATTGCTACTCTTCCCTCAAGAAGGTTTGCGATAGTCTTGTCAGGACGTTCGGTGACTTGTATCTGCGGAAATAATGTCAGATAATTATCCTGAATGATCTGTTCTATCTGTCCTGTATCAAGAATAATATCCACGTCAATCGTCTGTAGCCGTCGCTCTACCTCTTCGACCAGTTGTTGCGCCACCACCCCTTTTATATATATATAAGCTGCGTCTGTTTTGCCTCTTCTTCCCAATCTAATGGTTTTTATACACAAATTGGGATCTCTGCATCTTCTTCTTATCAAAGCGGTGTTGGTACGCAGTGTTTCTGTAAAACCATCGCGCGGTCCCCTTACAACCATCTCCGATTGGGGTTCATTTATGCCTCTGTCTCTCCAACCTCTGGCACTTCCGATTAAGAATTTTTGGACTCCGTCTACTATTAGCACTATTTCTCCGGACATAAGAAAAAGAAAGGCTTCGTCAAGACTTTCTGCTTCTTTAACATCTCCAAGAGGGAAAGCATTAGATTTTATAATTTCAAATAATTCATGATGATTTGGATTTGAGTTGGTATTTGTTTCAGGAATTGCCACTTGATACATCAAAGGTTTAAGTATATGGTCATTTATAAGAGTTCTATCAGTCAAGCCATCAACATATACAATGGCGCATTTTATACCGCTCATCCCAAGTTTAAACTCTCTGAATACAGCATCGGCGCTGTCACCTAAGAAAGCTTTGAATTTTTTCAGATTTTCGGTAACATTTGTGGAGACAGCCAAACTTTCTTTTTGTTCAGCTGGTACTGAGTTTGAGTCGTTCTGCGAAAAAACTTTATTATTTTTGGGGTTTTTGCTTCGTTTAATTATTTTCATCCTATCCGCTCCGATACTGTTTTATCTTCATGACTAGGATGTGCAAAAACCCCTCCAATATTCAATTCTGACTCAAAGATAAGATTTAAAACTTATTCAAAACTAATCCCGTTGGCGGCTTTGGATAGAAATATGTTGATTTTTGGGGCATTTTTTCACCTGCTAAAGATACATCCCGAACTTGCTTAATAGAAGTAGCCGCCATGAAGAAGACCATCTGACAAACGCCAGTTTCTACCCATTCTAACCCTTCCGATACATCATGAGTATATGTCAAATATTGCTGGCTAGCTAGCTGTTCTTCACCGATCCCAAGAAAGCGCTCAAGCAATAACTTGTGAAGCACACAAACATCCAGATTACGGTACGAAACATGCTTTGATGGGAATATTTTTTCCATGGATGACAAATTCTTTAGCTTTAAAGCTATACATTGCGTGGCGTTTGCGTCATACAGAACAAAAGCTCCGTCGCCTTTGCCGTCAAGCAATTCCTCAATCTCAATTGTTCGTTTCTCGATTGTTGTGCCGCTGAGATTGTGAAATTCGATGTCGAATTCAGCTTCGGCCTTCGTTAAAAACTCTTCCTTTTCAAAGTTCTCAAGCCCACTAATAGCCCGATGAGTAGGTAGTATGAGAAGTCCGGGATCATTCATGTCCACCATTAACATCATTGTGTAATTATATGGCTCATCTCCGGTGTGGGAATTATTTTTTTCTTTAGCCTTATTCCTGTAATTGAGAGCAGTTTCATATCGATGATGTCCATCGGCGATAAAAAGCTTTTTGTCAGCCATAATGTACACCACTTTATCAAGAAGATCTTTCTCAGACAAAACCCATAAGCGTTCTGAAATGCCATTTATGCCTATTGTATCGATTTGAGGCTTATTTTTGGAAATATATTCAAATAGTATATCTGATATGATTTTGTCTGTATCCTCATAAAGCACATAGACAGGACTAATATTAGCATTGCATGATTGCATAAGATTCATTCGATCTGACTTAGGCTTGGACAAAGTATTCTCATGGGCTAAAACAACGCCTTTAGACAGATCTTCAAGCTTTGTCAAAGCTATAAAACCTGTCCGGGTATATTTCTTCCCATCGTTAACTGTAAACTGCTGCTGGTAAACATAAATTGAAGGCTGTTCATCCCTCAGTAAAATATCTTGTTCAATCCAATCGGTCAAATAGCGGGATGCTCTGCTATATTTGTTATCTTTCTCATGATCGTCGGGGAACTCCTTCCCAAACTCAATCCGAATCATATTATAATCGCTTTTTTGGTAATACAAATCCTGCTCGGCAGCTGATATTATATCATATGGCGGACATATAAGAGCGCTTAACTTGTCTAGCTTTTTTGCATCGTATCTGATCCCTTGAAATGGTTTTATTACGGCCATAGAAGTCCTCCTGTTAAAAATTGTACTTTATTGACTTTAAATCAAAATCACTTTTTGCAGTGTAATCTTTATTCAATATCTGAAACCACTCGTTCAGGCTTGTGATCAAGTTTTTCCGGGTGTTTAAAAATGCTTTTGAACATTTTAAACGCCGAAGCAAATGCATACCCATCGGCGATTCTCTCATCCGCTACGATTTTTAAGGGTATGTACTTCACTTCAGAGCCTTCATGTTTTCGCTTCATTCCAAAGGCGATAAATATTGAAGTCGTTCCAATTTCGTATAGATGATGATAAATCGGTTGTATTCCAAGTGAAGCTACGTTTGTCACGAAGACACTAGTATGAAGCGGACTTAAACGGTTTATAGTCTTTGGCATTAATCCGCGTTTATCAAGAGACTTCAAAAAACCTATAGCTATCTTAACTAAAAAGCCGGGACAAAGCATAAATAAACGAGTCAGATGATCAACCGAATTGTTTATTTTTTCGTCTTTGTTGTTTTGTACTTCAAAACTTACTTTTTCGAATACTTCAAATATGGTATCTTCGGGCTTAAATGAAAGTTTGACTGTCGTTTCGGAAGAATCTTCACGCAGTTTCTTTTTTATGACGAAAGATATTAAAATCTCATTTCGCGCAAAAATCTTATGTCCGGCGACAAAACGATTGAGCTTCGGATGCTGTGAAAGCACTCTTACTGTGGCTGCGATCAAAACATGAAGAAATCCGAAGTTTTTGTACCCGGCAGCCCTTTTTGCCCTGATGTAGTCTTCTATAACATCAGCATCTAAAACTTCATCAAAAAAAACCTGTGCGCTCAAACGGGTGGGCATTATATATGGGATGATTTTGTAGAACGGATCGAGCGAACGTATAAGTCTTCCGTCATATCTGTCTCTAAGACGTTTCTTCATAACCCCCATAAAGATTGCTCCTAATGCATAAAAAAAATAACCTTGCGGTTTCTGGTGCCGGAGACCGGGGTCGAACCGGTACGGATATCACTACCCGCAGGATTTTAAGTCCTGTGCGTCTGCCTGTTCCGCCACTCCGGCTAAAAATAAAGTGGAGGCGCCACCCAGATTTGAACTGGGGAATAAAGGTTTTGCAGACCTCTGCCTTGCCACTTGGCTATGGCGCCTTATTTGGAGCGGGAAATGGGATTCGAACCCACGACCCTCGCCTTGGCAAGGCGATGCTCTACCACTGAGCCATTCCCGCAAATGAAAACCTAATTTATAATGGTGCCTCGGGGCGGAATTGAACCACCGACACGTGGATTTTCAGTCCACTGCTCTACCGACTGAGCTACCGAGGCAAACATTATGGCGACCCGGAAGGGGCTCGAACCCTCGACCTCTAGCGTGACAGGCTAGCGTTCTGACCAACTGAACTACCGGGCCTTACCGGACAGCGAATATAAGTATACAATACCAAATATAATAAGTCAAAGATTTTTTGTTATTTTTTTCGACTTTAATCCCAAGCCATTATGGCTAGTATCCATCCTGATTTTATAGTAATAACTGCCTTTGGCGAGGCGAATATGTTACTTATCCCATATGGATCATCAAGCGGAAGATCCCGATTAGTTATTGAATACTTAAGTCCCTGAGTTTCAGCTATGCAAGCATTAACTCCAAATGGAAGAAGAGATAATATCTGTCCTACATTTCCTTCAATCTCAATTATTCCGCTGGATATGGCAATATGATTATGTGCATCAATAATTTTAGCATTTATACCCGATTTCATCAAACGATAAAGTAGCATGATATTGGCATAAGAATGATCGAAGCGACTTCCTAATGCTCCAAGAAACGTGACGTTTGTCGCACCTGCCTCTATTGCGTACTCTACCGCAATGTGGGTATCTGTTTGATCTTTGTCAGCTGAAAATTTCTGAAGTTTGACGCCGGAATTTATGTAGTAATCAAGTTGATCTTTTTTTGCTGAGTCGAAGTCTCCTACGATGAGATCAGGATATAAGCCTAATTTGCTCATGTGCTTAATGCCGCCATCGGCACAAATAATAAAATCAGCAGCCGGAATTATTTGTCTGAGCTTTTTATGCTTCACGATATTTCCATTTGTAACAATTAGTACATTCATCCAAACACCTTCATATATTCGATTTCTGCCTTTACACGCATATCATCGATAGTCGCAGAAGGATTTCGGGAGTTAAATATAGCAGAGCCTGCCACTATAACATTTGCTCCGGCTCTCACTATTTCTTCTATGTTCCCTGAGTGTATTCCGCCGTCAACTTCTATATCAATTTTTAAATCCAGTTCGATTATTTTGGTTTTTAATGCTTTTATTTTGTCAATCATAGAAGGTATAAATTCTTGTCCCCCAAAGCCGGGATTGACGGTCATAACGAGAATCATATCTATATCTTCAATAATGTAATTCAGTATGTCAAACGGAGTGGAAGGATTAAGAGCGATTCCGACTGATACGTTTCTTGACTTAATATGGTGAACTGCCCTATGTAAATGAAAAATGACTTCAGGATGTATGGTAATGATATCAGCCCCTGCATCAATATAAAGATCAACCATGCTCATCGGGTTATCCATCATAAGATGAACATCAAAAGGTTTTTTAGTTCTACTTCGGACAGAATTTATAACCATAGGACCTATAGTGAGATTTGGCACGAAGTGCCCGTCCATGACATCAACATGTATGAGGTCACAGCTTGATCTGTCAAGCATATCAATTTCTTCGCCTAGTCTTGAAAAGTCGGCAGACAGTATTGAAGGCGCTAATTTTATCATCTGATATTTCTCCCCTTTTCGTCTTTAAAACTTCTTAATATTGATAAATATCGCTCATATCGTGCAGAAGATATGTTTTCATCGCTTACGGCTTTCTTTACTACGCAATCAGGCTCAAAGTCATGTAAGCAGTCATTAAACCGGCATTGTCCCATAAATGGTACAAATTCCGAATAATAGCACTCCAGTTTACGGGGCATTATATCGTCAACGTCGATTGAATTGAATCCCGGAGTATCAATTAGCATTGCGCCTGTTGGCAAAGGTATAATTTGCGAATGAGTCGTGGTATGCTTTCCCGTAGCCGTACGCACGCTCAAATCTCCAACATCCAGATTAATATTCGAACAAAGTAGGTTTAAAAGCGACGACTTTCCGACTCCTGACTGCCCTGCAAAAGCAACTATTCCGCCACCAAATGATTCTTTAATATCTTCAATACCTGTCTTCTTCTTGCATGAAATCTTGAAAATGTCATAGCTTGTTTTAGAGTATTCGTTCTCTAATTTATCGATCTCATTTTGCGCAGCAAGATCTACTTTATTAATAATAAGTGACGGTTTTATATCATTTATAAGTGCGCTTATAATAAGTTTATCAATGAACAAATGGTCAGGTAGCGGATCTCTTGCAGCAATCACGATTCCCAAATGATCGATATTTGAAACCGTTGGACGTCTGAATTGATTTTTTCTCTTTAGAATTGAGATTATTACTTTTTCATTTCTGTCTATAATAACTCTGTCACCGACCATTGGTGTAATCTTTTCTTTACGAAAAATTCCCCGAGCTTTACACTGTATCACGATATTATCATATAATACATCATAGAATCCGCTTATCTGTCTAATTATTATTCCTTCAATGTTCAATCAATTATCTTCCTTCTTAGTGAAATCGATAGTGATTTCCTCTTTAAAAACACCATCTTTATAAAGCCTGTATACAACGATGCCTGATTCTTTAAGCTCAATCAGTGCGATACCTTCTGTGCGTAAATGTTCTTCATCATAGATCACGGCACCGTCATTTTTTCGTTCAAGACGAATATTAATAACATCATCTCCGCTTATCCCTATCAAAGGAATTTCCAGTTGTTTGGGATAAACAGGTTCCGGGCCTAAACTTATCCAAAGATTGATCGCTCTGTTTTGTTCAACAACATCACCTTCAGCCGGTTGCTGCCTGATTACAGTGTTCTCAGGAAATTGCGCATTGTATTCGGTAAATATCTCACCTACCGCAAGATTGTCTTTGATGATCAGGCTTTCCGCCATATCCTGCCTTAGTCCTGTATAACTTTTTACCTCTACAATATTTAACTTCGGACCGCGGCTCACTACCAGTACGATAGAGCTATTATAATCCAAAACGGTTTCTGCCGGCACACTTTGTCTTATTACCGTTCCACTTGGAAAGTTGCTGTTTAAATATTGAATTTCACCTATCGCTAGACGCTCATTTTTAATCATTTGTTCTGCATCTCGCAGAGTTTGTCCTACAACATTCGGCACTAATACGGTCCGCGGGCCTATGCTAACTACAACATCTATAAAAGTATTTTTCATGACACTCATACCTTCTTCAGGATCTTGAGATATTATTAGTCCTACCTCATACTGGTCGCTATTCTTTTGTCCTGATACTCTTAAGAACAGATCATGATCGTCAAGTAAGGTTTCAGCTTCCTGTTCTGATGAACCGACTAAATATGGAACGGTAGTTTCATCTTCTCCAAACTGCGGACGAAATAGTTGACTGCTCGCAAATGCTGCCAAAGCGATCAATAATCCGATAGAAGATATAAGCATAATCCGTTTGATCGCTTTTTTAGGCCTTGTTGTTGTTTTTCCTTCTGTTATAGGTTTTATCGATTGAGTAGGATGATTATCGTCAATCGGTTCCGAGACTAAATCACAGCCGGGGTCTTCCTCCACTTGTTCGAGGTCATTTAAAAGGTGTTCAACATCCTTATATCTGTTGCGCGGATCTTTCTCAACACATTTCTCTATGATTATTTGTAAATTGCTTGTTACATCCGGATTTAATTCAATCGGCGATTTCATCTTTTCGTTTATATGTTTTAGCGCTATCGAAACTGCGCTTTCTCCTTGGAAAGGGACCGCCCCGGTAAGCATTTCATAAAGAACAACCCCAAACGAGTAAATGTCAGATTTTGCATCAACATAACTGCCTTTGGCTTGTTCGGGTGAAAAATAGTGAACAGAACCTAAAACATTACTGCCCGATGTTGTGATGGTAGTCGACTGTGTTGTGCGCGCTATACCAAAGTCTGCTACTTTAACTGTACCATCATCTCCGATTAGGATATTCTGTGGTTTAATGTCACGATGTACAATTCCATTGTCATGAGCATATTTAATTGCGCAAGCCACCTTTATACCTATAGCGACAGCCTTGCTGATTTCAATTCTGCCGTGTGCCTTTATATATTCCTTGAGGGTACATCCCTTTATATACTCCATAACAATATAATAGATGCTGTTATCTTCACCTACATCATACACATTTACAACGTTCGGGTGAGAGAGACCGGCAACCGATTGAGATTCGCGCTTGAAACGCAGTACAAACTCCTCGTCATCTACAAGCTCCGGTCTTAGCACCTTTATAGCGACATATCTGTTAAGATAAAGACATTTCGCCTTATATACGATCGCCATGCCACCGCAACCGATTTTTTCCGTCAATTCATATCTGCCGCTTAATATTTTCCCTAACACTGATATCACCTCTATTCGGCCGAACCAAAGCATTGAGCCGCAACTATGGTCACATTGTCAGCTCCTCCGGAATCAAGCGCCTTTTGTCCTAAAGTATCAACAATTTCTTCAATCTGAAACCCGTAATGAAACAATTCTATATTTTTTGTTACATCAACGTAAAGATTTAATCCGTCAGTACATAGAAGGAGAAGATCTCCTTCCTTAATGGCAATTTCATAGTAATCAGATTCAATTGAAGCTTCCAAACCCAATGCTCTTGTAAGAATATTTCTGTTTGGATGTGAATTCATCTGTTCCTTTGTAATTGTGCCGTTTTCAAATAGCTCTTGTACAAGAGAATGGTCACGGGTGATCTGATTTGCATCCCCGTTTTTGATTATGTATGCTCTGCTATCGCCAACATGCCCAATGAAAGCTTTATTATTATGTACGTAAGCAATAGTAAGTGTTGTACCCATGCCTGAAAATCTGTCATGGGTTTTTGAAAATTGGAAAATAGCTGAGTTAGCGTATTTAATCGACTCAAAAACCGACTTTCTTATGAAAAACGAATCATTGGCATCATTATGGCTAAAGTAATTCACGACGGCTTCAACAGCAATCTTACTCGCTACATCGCCTGCATTATGTCCGCCCATGCCGTCTGCAACCATAAACAAGCTTTGATGTAAGCATGTTTCACTCGGTACATAAAAATGGTCTTGATTAGTCTTTCTGATATATCCTTTATGAGTAAAAGTCCCATATTTGAGTTTCATGCGCTCATCCCCTACCCCTTATGAGAATATCCGCGTCTTAATTGACCACAAGCCCCGTCAATATCAAGTCCCAGTTCTCTTCGTCTTGTTACCGATATACCCCTTCTCTTCAAAATATCTATAAATCGTCGTATTACAGCCTCATCGCTTCTTAAATATATATTACCTTTTACCTCGTTTACAGGTATCATATTAACATGACAGGAAAACCCTGAAAGTTTATCGGCAAGCAAATTGGCATCACTGTCATTATCATTAAATCCTTTCATCAAAGCATATTCAAATGTTACCCGCCTGCTTGTGGTTTCTAGATAATAACGGCAGACTTTTAATATATCGGATATTGAGTAAGTTGAAGCTGCAGGCATAATTTCTTTTCTTTTATTGTCGCATGCAGAATGCAGGGATACAGAAAGTGTGATCGGTATCATCTCTTGCGCTAAGCGCTCAATCTTCGGAACAATGCCACAAGTCGAAAGAGTTATGTTTCTAAAGCTTATGTTGAGTCCCATCGGATTATTGATAAGTCTTAAAAATTTTATCGTATTGTCATAGTTATCCAAAGGTTCTCCGCTACCCATAAGCACAATATTATCAATCATACGTCCTTTCTGCCCCGAATTGTTGTCACGTTCTATGGCCAAAATCTGTGCCACCATTTCTCCGGTGCTTAAATTACGAATGAAACCGTCTAAAGATGAGGCACAAAACCTACACCCCATTTTGCATCCGATTTGAGTTGATAGACAGACGGTATTGCCATATGTGTACTTCATAAGTACACTTTCAATTATATTATTATCTTCAAGTAAAAACAAATATTTAGAAGTATGAGTATCTTTAGAAGAAAGTTTTTTTATTATAGTAGGATTGCTGATGTAAAACTCGTCAACAAGCCTACTTCTTAATTGTTCTTTCAAATCTGTCATCATAGCGAATTGATCAACACCTCGATACAACCACATAAAGATTTGTTTGCCTCTGTAGGCCTTTTCTCCTAACGCTTCCATTTTGTTCTGAATCTCTTCAGGAGTCAGATTTAAGATATCTATAGGTTTATTCATTATTCTTCCATCCTTTTTAGTCTGGCTATAAAAAAGCCATCAATGAAATCTCTTGAGGGTATAAGCTGTATTGTTCCATCCGGCGACAATATCTTATGAAATACTTCCGGCAACAGATTATATAAAGGTTCAATCGCAAAGTTCTTGTAACAATTTAAGAACTTAGCAATCATCCTCTGATTTTCGTCCGCATTGATAGTACAAGTGCTGTAAACAAGCACACCTCCTATTCTAACATAATTCGCACAGTTTGAAAGTATATTCCACTGAGTTTTCAAAATGGAATTAATTCCATCGGGCTTTATTTTTAGCTTAATGTCAGGTTTTTTATGGCTAACCCCCAAACCTGAGCAAGGAACATCGGCAAGTACTCTATCAAATCTATCTTTATATTCATCGATCATATCACATGCGTCCTGTTTTGCTGGGAATATTATAGCAGAACCCATTCTAGCCGCATTTTTGGCAATCATATCTGTTCTGTGCTCATGTATGTCCCAAGCAATTACTTCTCCCACATTGGCCATTTTCTCTGAAATATATGTGGTCTTTCCGCCGGGAGCAGCGCAAGTATCCAAGACTCTGTCTCCGGAATGAGGGTCAAGTATATTGACGACAAGCATTGAAGATTCATCCTGTACGGTAAAAAGCCCATCTTTGTAGAAGGGATGTTGTTCTATATCGCCCGCTTTCATAATCCTCAAAGCATCTTTCATATATAAACCCGATGATACTTGTATACCTGAATCTTCAAGAATATTTTTGAGTCTAAGCACATTCGTTTTGAGAGAATTCACCCTTATTGAAGTGTAATCATCCTGTCCATCTGATGAAATAATCTTTCGTGTGTAATCTATACCAAAATCTTTAAGCCACTTTCTAACCAGCCACTCGGGATAACTAAACCGTAAAGATAAAGAAAGTGAGTCATCCCCGTTAATTGACTCAATTCCTAATTCGTGCTTTTTTCTTACGATATTGCGTAATACTGCGTTTACAAAGCCTGAAAGACCCGGATATCCTATTGCTTTGCAAAGCTTCACCGACTCATTGCATGCTGCAGAATCCGGTATTCTTTCAAGAAAATTTATCTGGTAACAACCCATCCTAAGAATATTTTTAATCCAGGGATTGATATTATTAGGATGGGTAAATTTCTCGATAACCCAATCTATTGTTATCTGCTTCTCCAGTGTCCCATACACTAGTTTTGTGATCAGATGAACATCACGCTCGTCAAAAGAGTGTAGCCTTAAATGATTTTTCAGGCTGATGTTAGCATATTTGCCTTTATGATTAGTCTCGTATAAAACTTTTAAAGCAATTTCACGTACACGATTTAAACTTTTTTTATCCTCCAAAATTATTCCCTTTCATTGAGTTTGATCTCAACTAAAATACGACTTTAAAGGCAAAATCGGATAACCTCGTACAAAGTCTGTATCATTCAAAACCTTACCACCGGATTTTTGAAGCTTTAACAGTCTTAGAAAACCTTCTCCGCACGCAACCACAATTCCGTTTCTTTCATCGCAAGTAACAATCAATCCAGGTTCATATGTACCTTCAAAATTAGTTTCACGCACTAAGGTTAACTTTATATACTTGTCCCCTAATATGCTATAAGCTCCCGGCCATGGAGTCAAAGCCCTTACATGATTTTTGATCCTAATAGCATCTTTAGTCCATTCTATCTTCCCCATAGAAGGATAAATCTTTCTGCAGTAAGTTGCCTTTTGACTATCCTGTGGATATGCTATGGGTTTTTCTGCTTCAAACATTGAAAGTACCTGTCTTACGGCTTCCGCGCCTAACACAGATAATTTGTCGTGCAGATTTTGAGCGTTTTCTTCAGGCATTATGGAAGCGGGCAATTGCAAAATAATATCTCCTGTATCCATACCTGCATCCATAAAAAATATGGTTATGCCGGTTATCGTTTTACCGTCTAAGATCGCATGTTGTATAGGAGAAGCACCACGGTATTCCGGCAAAAGCGAAGCATGAACGTTTATGCAACCTAATGAAGGAATATCCAGCAACTCTTGCGTGATAATATGCCCGTACGCCGCTGTAATTATCAAGTCTGGGGACATTTGCATCACCGTTTTTATAAAATCCGGGTCTCTCGCATTTGGCGGTTGAACTACATGCAATCCTGCATCAATTGCCCATTGTTTTACAGAAGATGCAGTTGGTTTAAGTCCTCGTCCCTTCGGTCTATCAGGTTGTGTTACAACAGCCATCACTCTATGTCCCGATTCAAGTATCACCTTTAAAGTGGGAACGGCAAAATCAGGCGTACCCATAAAGACAATTCTAAGCATTAATCCTCCGTTTTTTCATAAGGGTCGCACTTGTCAACAAACAAAACACCATCGAGATGATCTGTTTCGTGGCATATTGCGCGCGCCAATAACCCTTTACCTTCAAGTTCAAAAGGGTTTCCGTCGCGATCTATAGCCTTTACCTTGACATAAGATGGGCGTGAAACAGCACCGACTAATCCCGGAACACTTAAACAGCCTTCATTATCAATCTGTTCACCGCTTTGTTCAATAATTTCAGGATTTATGAATTCGATTGGACCGTCACCGATATCAATAATAATAACTCTTTTTAAAACTCCCACCTGAGGTGCGGCGATACCTACGCCATCCGCATGGTACATAGTATCCAGCATATCATCAAGCAACATCAATATCCTCTTATCGATCTTATCTACAGTCCGTGATTTTTTTCTTAAGCATTCGTTAATGTCAAGAAGGGCTATATCTCTTAATGCCATGCATTTCTTCCTTTCTAAAGCAAACTAACAGGATAAAAATCTATAATAATTCTTTCTTCTGTAACAGGCAAGTTTGTGCAACACTCATCGACTACGGCATGAAACATATCCAAAACTTTGTCAGCATGTTTTAGCCTTATAAGAATCTGCCATCGATACTTTCCGTTAATTTTTTCCAAAGGTGCGGGACAAACTCCTATATCCAAAACTGATGCTTTCAATAGCGGATCTTGAGAAGTTTTTGATCTTAGGCATTTAGCGACGCGATTGCTTAAAGTTGACAATAAAACTTCCTGTTCACCGGTTAGCAATATTCGTACAATATGAGTAAAGGGAGGATATCTCAGAATCCGGCGCATTTCGATTTCTTTTTTATAAAAACTACGATAATCATGTCGTGACGCATACTCAATAGCATAGTGATTGGGCTGATAGGTTTGCACTATCACTTCTCCACCCTTAGCACTTCTTCCGGTTCTCCCGGCGACTTGGGCAATGAGCTGAAATGTCTTTTCTCCGTTTCTATAATCCGGTAAGTTTAAAGAAGTATCAGCCGTCACCACACCGACTAAAGTGACATTCGGGAAATCCAGCCCTTTGGCTATCATTTGAGTACCCAGCAGAAAATCATATTCCCCTTTCCTGAATGCATCAAGCATTGTTTGATGAGAATCTTTTTTAGTAGTTGTATCAATATCCATACGAACTGTTTTTGCATCAGGGAAAAATCTGGTCAATTCTTCTTGCACCTTTTGTGTGCCCAGTCCGAAATTTTTGATATATTTGCTTTTACATTTCGGACAAACGGTTGGGTAAGGTTTTTTTAAGGCACAGTAATGGCATTTGAGTATATTTTCTTCTGAATGGTAAGTAAGTGATATTTGGCAATTCTGACACATGACAACTAACCCGCAAGCTCTGCATAAAACCGATTGCGCATAACCGCGCCTGTTTATAAGAAGTATTGCTTGTTCGCCTCTTGTAAGAACTTGCTTTAATGCGATATAGAGAGGTTTGCTAAAAATACTGCGATTACCTTTTGTTATCTCTTCTCTCATATCGACTATCTTAACTGGAGGCATAGGTCTTTGCTCAACTCTTTGAGTAATCTCAATTCTCTTATACAATTTTCCTTCCGAATAAGAGTCTTCTACCCTTGGAGTAGCACTGCCCAATATAAGGACCCCGCCTTCAATCTCACACCTCTTTCGCGCTACATCAATTGCATGATATCTTGGCCTTTGATCCGATTTATAGCTGTCTTCATGAGCCTCATCAATTACAATCATTCCCAGATGATTTATCGGCGCAAATACAGCCGAGCGCGCTCCGACAACGATTTTTGTCAGTCCGGTTCTTATGTTATGCCAATGTTTCAGTCGTTCTGCTGATGACAGTCTGCTGTGCAATATGGAAACCATTTGACCGAAGCGACTTTTAAACCGTTCAACGGTTTGAGGAGTCAATGAGATCTCAGGAACCAGAATGATCGTCTGTTTACCTGTTTCTGAAGCCTTTTGAGCTAGCCTTATATAGACTTCAGTCTTGCCGCTGCCGGTAACACCTTCGAGAATAAAGTTTCCACTATCCTTTAAAAGCGCTTCTCCCATAAGTTCAACAGCACTTCGCTGTTCATCGGTAAGCTTGATATCGGATTCACTTGTCAATACCTTTTCGTTATCATCTTTGAAATCCGATTTGACTGCCATGGATTTGGAAAGCTTAGGAACAAAACAATGTATTGCTTCAATTGTCAAACAATGATATTCCTTTTTCATCCAATGAACTATCGGAATTAGCTTGGGTAGCAATAAAGGATATGTTTCAAGCACCTCTTTTATAGGTTTAATTTTATCCGGGGAAATAGATGTTTCCGAATCAATTTCAAGTATATAGCCAATAGTCGGCTTATTGCTTGCGCCGAATGGTACACAAACCCTTATTCCGGGCTTTATACATTCTTCTAATTCGGCTGGTACTGAGTAATGAAAAATCCTATCTAAAGTAGGATGTGATTGCTCTACAATTACGCCTGCATAAAGCGATGGCAAAAGTTTCACCTCTTATCGCTCTCTCTCCTTTTTATCACTGTACTCGAGGTATCTCTTCATAACTTCATCAAACAGACGATGTGCAAACTCTTTTTTGCTTAACACAGGGATGTCGATAACTTCACCTTTTCGTGTAAACAGAATGCCTTGATTTGTGTCTGTTCCAAATCCTGTAAACGGCTTGCTTATGTCGTTTGCTAATATAAAATCAAGGTTTTTATCATCCATTTTTTCTTTAGCATATTGCTCGATGTCATTTGTTTCAGCGGCAAAACCTATAATTATCTGTTTGGTTTTCTGCCTGCCTGCTTCTTTGAGTATGTCGGGATTTCTGATAAGTTCAAGACAGGGATTCTTATCATTTTTTTTAATTTTCTCCATGCTTCGCTTCCTCGGACGATAATCGCTTACTGCAGCTGCCTTAAACAACAGGTCGCATGCAGAAAACAGCTCAAAAACAGTCTTATACATTTGTTCTGCAGTCTCCACAGGATAGAATGATGCTCCTTCCGGTGGATCAAGGTGTGTCGGTCCGCTTACCAAAAAACAATCGGCTCCTCTTTCGATTGCCGCTTGTGCTATAGCATATCCCATTTTACCTGTTGAAGGATTGCTCAAAAATCTGGCGGGATCTATGAATTCACGGGTAGGACCTGCAGTCACTAAAACTTTAAGTCCGCTCAAATCATCTTTTGTGGTAAAATTGCGTTTTATTTCCTCATAAATATCACCGATATTTGCAAGTTTCCCTTCACCCCAATCTCCGCAAGCAAGCCTTCCTTTGCTAGGAGGGATTAAGATATAGCCTCTTTTTATCAATGAAGCCCTATTCTCTTCTACAATAGGGTTAAGATACATTTGTGTGTTCATCGCCGGGGCAAAAATAACACTTGCCTTTGTTGCCATGATTGTAGTTGAAAGAAGGTCGTCGGCGATCCCATGATTGACTTTTCCCAATATATTGGCGGTTGCCGGTATTACAACAACCAATTCCGCCCATTTAGCCAAAGATATATGATCTATCTCCCACTGTCCGGCTCTTGAAAACATTTGGGTATAAACAGGATTGCCTGAAATAGCCTCAAATGAGATGGGGCTAACAAATTCTGCCGCATTGTCAGTCATTATGACTTTGACAACAGCGTCATCCTTCTTAAGCAGACTGACTAGATCGAGGGCTTTATAAGCCGCAATCCCGCCTGTTACTCCTAATAATATTCTCTTGTTTGCTAAAGGATTATCCATTATCACTTTATGCCTTCTTTAGTCCTTTTATATTTGATTTTGCCTGCCTTAATCTCAAGAATTGCCATCAGAACCGGCTTATCGGTTTCAACACTGATAAGTGGCTTAGGATTGACAGCTAGCTGTCGCGCTCTTTTAGCTACCTGGATTACCAAGGTATACCTGCTGTCTATGTTTTTCATAAGTTCGTCCAATGAAGGGTTGATCATTTTACGCCTCCTTGCAAGCTTAAATAAAAATCTCTATTGCGTGAAATTCTGCATCTTTCTGCCGTTACTATCGCCTCTAGCTTTTGTACGGCGTTGTTTACAGTATCGTTTAGCACTAAGTAATTGTATCTATTGATGAAGTTTAATTCATCATATGCGCTCTGAAAACGTTTATATAGCTTTTCAGCGTTTTCCGTTCCGCGCTTTACAATTCTCCTTTTTAGTTCTTCCATTGATGGAGGGACAATAAATACGAAAACCCCTTCGTCAAAGCGTTCTTTAACCTGTAGAGCGCCTTGTATATCAATTTCAAGTATTATGTCTTTACCATCCAGTAGCTGTTTTTGTACAAATTTTTTCGGAGTTCCGTAATAATTACCGTATACTTCAGCATATTCAAGAAAATCCCCATTATCGATCATGGTATTGAAAGTATCCTCGTTTTTAAAGAAGTAGTTCACTCCCTCTATTTCATTAAAACGAGGAATTCGTGTTGTAGCAGAAATAGACATCATGGTTTCTTGATGCCGTTCAAGATACGCATTACAAACAGTGCCTTTCCCTGCCCCGGATGGACCGGATATAATTATTAATAAGCCTTTGTCCTTATTCATCGGATTCCTCCGGTGTTGTCAAAAGCAGATGGTTATCTTTCATGTCTAGTCTGTGAGCAACCGTTTCGGGTTGAACTGCGGATAATATCACATGATCGCTGTCTGTTATTATTACTGCTCTGGTCCTTCGGCCGTATGTCGCATCAACTAACATCCCTCTGTCCCGTGCTTCCTGCATAATTCTCTTTATCGGGGCGGATTCAGGTCTTACTATCGCAATTAAACGATTGGCTGATACTATATTGCCAAACCCTATGTTTATCAATTTTATGCTCATTTACTTAGCCTCCAAATTAATTACTGCCTGATCACTACACCACGGGGTCAGTTCTGTCGTCACCTCCGTTTCATTCCGCTAACGCTCGAACCTTCCCTAAGGTTTAGCTTTTTAATCGTTCATTTATGGTCTTTCGTTGTAGTACTATTCAATGTTCTGTATTTGTTCCTTAATCTTTTCAATTTCGCTTTTAATCTCAACTACCATATTTATAACCTTTAAATCACCGACCTTTGAACCTATCGTGTTGATCTCCCTGTTCATTTCTTGTACAAGAAAGTCTAGTTTACGACCAATAGATCCACCGAAATCCAATATTTGCTTAAACTGAAATAAGTGACTTTCTAAACGTACTATCTCTTCTGTTATGCTAGATCTTTCGGCAAAATAAGCCACTTCCGAAGTAAATCTCAATTCGTCGAGATCAGTTTGATTGAGTAATTCTTTCAATCTATCCTTTAGTTTTTGTCTGTAATCTTCTACCAAAGCCGGAGCACGTTCTTTGATATTGGCAAGATAATTCCCAATTATCCTGACCCTATCATATATGTCTATACTAAGCTTTTCTCCTTCGCTAAGCTTCATTGATTTTAAATTGCTTATAGCTTGTTGCAAGGCTTCGGTAGCAAGTTTTTTTAGAATCTCCGTACTCTGTTCTTTTCTACGCTCAATTAACATATCGGGAAGGGTAAGGAAAGATGATACCGATAAATTATTCTCAAGATTAAATTGTTCTGATAATTGGCTTATGCAAGCCATATAGGCTTTTGCAAGCGGCTGGTTAAACTCAACCTCAAAACTTTCGGTTTCTGTATTGACATAAAGCATTGTAATTTCTATTCTCCCCCGAGAAAGGTTTTGCTGAGCCAATTTTCGCAGATCTTCTTCAAGATATGACAAATTGCGCGGCAATCTAAAATTTATGTCAAGATAGCGATTATTTAAAGACTTTATCTCAGCAGTAAACTCCCGGCCGTCTTGCTCAGTCCTTCCTTTTCCGAATCCTGTCATACTAAAAACCACAGATATCATTCACCTCCGCTACAAAACTTCTCATCTTATCTATTCTATCATTATTCTGAGTAAAATCAACCCAATTTCTTTGTTAAACTATATGATGCAAGCATAAAAATGATCAAACGCATTTGAAAGGAGCATTAAGATGCGATACTTACGTATCATTTCAGACAAGATACATGACAATATCATATACAATCTGGCAGACTTCGGCAATACACCGAACAATTATCTTGAATCTCACTTAAATACCGGTTATCTGATACAGATAATAGCTTCTCTCGATAAAGAAAGAATCTCCGAATGGCAATTCAAATTAAAAGGTAAATGTCCCGAACTTACCAGACGAATTAACTTGACGGCAAAGCTATGGATGGATGGGTATGCTAGATCTTTTGAACATTCGATAGCTTCGTATCACTCAATCACTGTCTGGCTTGACGCTTGTATTTATATGATTCGGGATTTTTGGGTTGACACGTCGATTTACAGCGATGACAGTACTGTATGGAAAGACAAAGCCGCTAATCTCTTTGATAAAATGATCAGGTCGTTGGATATAAGAAACATGTCCACATTAGATTTATCACGATTCGTCAAGTCTTTGTCATTGATTCAACAACTAGGCATAAATGTAAGTAAAGATGATATTCTGATTGAATCAAGCCTTGAATTGTTGTATCGCATAAATAAGTTTGGTTTTTTTTGTTCCTACTCTTACGATCAATCGACACTTCCACTTTCAAAGCAATTTTTCGTATTAGATTGTCTGCTTGAATGCAGTCAAATCACGGGACTTGAGATTATAATCTGTGATGCATTAAAAGTGTTTAACAATTTAGATTCAATGGCAAGAAAAAATCCAACAGGCCATTTTACGTTTCGCAGGGGAGAAACCCTCGCATATTCGACTGAGAGCATCGGTAATATATCAATGGGATTAAGCGCTGTGTTGCTGTGGCTTAAAGACACAAATGAACGCAAATCGATTATGCAAACACTTGAAGAGCTATACTTCAAACTTCTTTCAAATCGTTTAACAGATAAAAAAAGCACTGTAATAAATACGGCAGACAGTCACCTGCTTCTAAAAGGCGACATAGCCACACACATATCAGAATCATTGAAGTCATTGCTCGCTGATCGAATACTATTGAATTTCTCAGAGCAATCCGTAAAATATAGGACTCATCGCCCCTTAAACGACTGGCAAACTCTTTATCTATGCAGATGCTTGTTAGATGTCGTTAAACGAGTGAAACTGCTGCAGAAATCCTATTTATGATAGTTCTACAAAGCTTCAAGTCTTTGTATCAATTTATCATTTAGAAGCTGCGGATTTGCTTTTCCTCGTGTAAGCCTCATGGCCTGGCCTATCAGGAAACCCAATGCTTTGGTTTTTCCTTCCTTGAAATCTGCCACGGATTTTGTGTTCTGAGCTATAACCTGATCAATTATCCGTTCAATTTCGTCTGAATCGGTTATCTGTTGTAGGCCTTTTTGCTCAATAATAGTTTCAGGAGATTTTCCTGTGTCAAACATCTCTTCAAATACAGTTTTAGCGATAGTACCGCTTATAACGCTTTTATCAACAAGCGTAAGGAGTCTCGACATAGAGTTCGGAAGAAGAGGCGCAGCTTCAATGCTAGTTCCCCTGTCTTTTAGAAGTCTTAAGTAATCTCCCATAAGCCAGTTGACAACAATCTTAGGTTTAGGATATTCAAGTAAAATTTGCTCAAATAGCTCTGCAAGAAGCTTTGATGATGTCAATACGTCAGCGTCATAGGCAGACAAACCATATTTCTCAATATAGCATTTCTTTTTTTGCATGGGTAACTCGGGAATTTCCGATTTTATAGCTTCAAACCAAGTTTTGCTGACAATAACAGGCACCAGATCAGGTTCAGGAAAATACTTATAATCATGAGCTCCTTCTTTTCTTCTCATTGAGTGAGTTTTACCCTCAATATCATCCCATCTTCGAGTTTCCTGTACAATTTCGTTTCCGTTTTCCAAAAAATCTTTTTGTCTTTTTTCTTCATATTCTATTGCGCGGAAAGCCGCACGAAAAGAATTCATGTTTTTTATTTCAACACGTTTACCCAAATTATTCTGACCTTCCGGACGCACCGAGATGTTAACATCGCAACGCAACGAGCCTTCCTGCATTTTGCAGTCCGATATGTCGATATACTCAAGTATTGATTTAAGGGTTTCAAGAAAGAGCTTAGATTGTTCGGCAGAGTGAAGTTCAGGTTCTGTCACTATTTCGATTAATGGTATGCCGCCACGGTTATAGTCAATTAAAGTGCCAAATCCTGAACGATCATGCATAAGCTTTCCGGCGTCCTCTTCAAGATGAATTCGTGTGATACCTACACGCTTTAACTCATCTCCGGATTGAATGTCAAGATACCCTTTAAGACAAACAGGCAAATTCAATTGGGAAGTTTGATATGCTTTCGGCAAATCCGGATAAAAATAGTTTTTCCTATCCATCTTGCTCACTTCGGCTATATAGCAATTGAGAGCCAGCCCTGCTTTAATGCAATACTCAACGGCCTTCTTGTTCAAAACAGGCAAGACTCCCGGCATCCCAACGCAAATCGGGCAGCATTGCGTATTCGGTTTACCCCCAAACGTAACAGGACACCCACAAAATAGCTTGGTTGACGTGGACAATTCAACATGAATTTCGAGTCCAATCACAGTCTCGTATCTCATAATCCGACCTCGCAGTCTATTGACGGTGATTTTTGGTGATGATCGGTATTCTGCTCATAAGTGTATGCGATATTTAGCAAGAGACTTTCGCTGAAGTGTTTTCCGATAAGCTGCATACCAACAGGCATTCCACTCGCATCAAAGCCGCAAGGCAATGAAATAGCAGGCAAGCCCGCTATGTTAACAGGCACTGTGTATACATCCGTCAAATACATTTTAAGAGGGTCATCGAGCTTTTCTCCGAATCCGAACGCTACAGAAGGTGTTGTCGGTGAAACGATTGCGTCAACCTTTGAAAATGCGTTGTCAAAATCCTGTTTAATAAGAGTTCTCATTTTCAAGGCTTTAAGATAGTAAGCATCATAATAGCCCGAACTTAAAACAAAATTGCCAAGCATTATTCTTCGTTTGACTTCGCTTCCAAAGCCTTCGTTTCTGGTTTTGCAGTACATATCATCTAAGTCTTTAAAACTGGGAGTTCTATAGCCATATTTCACACCGTCAAATCTTGCCAAATTTGAGCTTGCTTCCGCACATGATATAATGTAATAGGCAGATAAGGCGTAATCCGTATAAGGTAAAGATATGCTTTCAATGTTTGCGCCTAAAGCGACAAATTTTTTAATTGCCTCATCGATGGGACGTTTGACCTCATCGTCAAGTCCTTGTCCGAAATATTCTTTGGGAATACCAATTCTGATACCTTTAATGCTGTCTTGAAGACTGGATTCGAAATTCGGCCACTTCCTATTTATTGAAGTTGAATCAAGTTCGTCATGCCCAACAATCACATTAAGCACTCTCGCACAATCTGAGACATTGCGCGCAATCGGTCCTATTTGATCAAGTGAAGATGCATACGCTATTAGTCCATATCTGGATATTGCGCCATAAGTTGGCTTTACCCCCACAATCCCACAAAATGAGGCAGGTTGTCTTATTGAACCCCCGGTATCTGAACCTATCGCATAAAAAATCTGCCTTGCCGCAACGGAAGCAGCCGCACCACCGCTCGATCCTCCCGGTACTTTACCTAAATCCCAAGGATTAGCAGTTTTATGGAATGCTGAGGTTTCGGTGGAAGATCCCATGGCAAATTCATCCATATTAAGTTTTCCAAGCATCACTCCTTGATTTTCGCTTATAAGTTTCTTCGAAATCGTAGCGTCATAAGGAGGAAAGAAGTTCTCAAGCATCCGTGAGGAACACGTAGTTCTAACGTCCTTCGTGCAAATATTGTCCTTAATCGCCATTGGTATTCCAGCCAAAGGAGGTAGCGATTTACCTTTCGATATAGATTCGTCTACCCTGTTCGCCTGCTCCAATGCGGAATCAAATGTTAGAGTAACAAATGCTCTTATGTAATCTTCAGTATGCTCTATCCTGTCAATTGCAGATTTTGTCAGCTCCAACGAAGTAATCTTTTTGCTTCTTAACATATCAGCCGCTTGATGCAATGTTAAATCATAATGTTTCATAATAGTTCATCCCTCTACCACTTGAGGCACATGAAAGCAATCCTCCTGCACATCGGGTGCATTTTTAAGTATTGCTGAAATCGTCATCGATTGCTTGAGATCATCTTCGCGGAAAACATTACTTATAGGTAATATGTGAGCAGTGGGAGTTATGTCCTCTAAGTCTATTTCACTCAGCTTATTTACGTACTCTATGATTTTGTTGAGATCCTGAAGGTAATAAGCAACTTCATCCTGATTAAAATGTAATTTCGAAAGTCTCGTTATATGCTTAATATCTTCGACAGATATATTCATTATATACATCCCTTCATGAATTAGTCTTGCCTTTGAAAGTATACCATTTTTTAAATATTCGTTCAAACAAAAAGAACATGGGTCATAAGTCCCATGTTCTTCAAAACATCAGCTTTTTAGCGCAGGGAGTTGAAATAATTCACTAAGCCTGTATAAATACCTGCGGCTGAATCTTCCCTGATCTGTTCTTGCACAATAAGCGCCCTATCGCCAGCATTGTTTATAAAACCTACTTCTATTAAAGAGGATACGAGATTGGTTTCTCTTATGACACTAAAGTCCATCCGCGTGGGAGATGTGACTTCACCTTGGAAAGTTGTGAATGCATTAAGGCTGTTAAGCAAATTTTGTGATAGAGATCGCCTAGCGGTTGAGTTATAGTTGAGGTAGTAATGAGGATTACCTACTCCCCAAGCAAAGGTAGGCCCGTTATGTCTGTAAAACATTCTTATTCCGGACGATTCCGTAGCATTTTGAGTTGTCGAATTGATATGTACGGAAATAAAGACTATATTGTCCTGATATCTTTCCCTTGTCAGATCAAACACTTTTGAAAGCATTTCATTTGCTTGCACATTATTGGAGCTGTCCCTTGCGAGCGCAAAAATGCCTTCTCTTGATTCAAGAAGTGGATTGTTGATGTAGTGATCAAACATAGCTATCTTTGAGTTCCACATATTTATGGCTTCCGATATTGAGCTGTTTCCGGTTGGCGGCACTTCAGGCTGAGGGGGAACAGGTATCGGATTCTCTGTCTGTGCAGGTTGTTCAAGTAGTCTCTGAGCAGCGGCAATTTGCTGGTTTAGTTCACTAAGCCTTACGGTAATTTGCTCAGTTTCTTGTTGTCTTAAAAGAAGATTGCTGTTGGCAATATCATGTGTTGATCCGGGTAAGCCTATTCGAGCCGCAAGATCGTTTAGTTGCAGTTCTCGTTGGAATATTTCGGATTTCTCTAAAGCTATTGCAGCGCTATCCGAGGCTTCGTTAGCTTTTTTAAGTTGCGCACGATCCTCATCAAGTATGGTCAGAAGAACCAATATTTCCTGAATAATTGCGATTTGTGAGGAAATATCAGACTGTCTTTGCTGAAGCTGCGCCCTCTCGACCTGTAACCCAATGAGCGTTTGCATCACCTGTTCATTTTGGACTGGGGATTGTGTCGTTGCGCCTGTTTGAGCTTGCTGAGAAGGCATTCCGGCAATTAAACTCCGCAATCTTTCCGTCTCAAGCTGCAATACGTGTCTGTTTGCAAAAGCCGAGCGAAATAAAAGTGATCTAAAAACATCGGTTTCACGGGTCATAAGCACCACAGCTCCCGCTTCCTCAAGCATTCTTTTTAGCCTAAAAGAAATATCGAGTACCAGTTCCGATTCTCTCACCCCATTTCGAACAGCGCCGGGATCTCTACCCCCGTGCCCCGGATCGATTATAACAGTTCGTCCGGTCAAGGCCCCCGCTACTCCGTTAAATCTAACAAGCGGTGAATTCGGTTCAGGTTGAACAGGCGGTGTCGGTTCAGTATGGATAGGAGGATTGGGATCCTGAGCTACCGGAGGCGGAGGTTCAGGTGATTCGGAAGGTATGGAAGGTGGTGGTTCGGGTGGTGCAAAAAGTTTTCTCGCCGTTTCGGAATCTACTGTCCCGTTCACTGTCAAACTGTTGGTTCTTTGAAATTGCTCAACCGCAGATTGTGTAAGAGGCCCAAAATTTCCGTTAGCACTAACATTCAGTAAACCTAGTTCTATCAAGCGGTTTTGAAGTGTTGTAACTTGTGCTCCCCGACTCCCTCTCCTCAAAACCGAGGTTATCGGATTAGATACGGGATTATTTTGTGCGGGAGTAAACAGAGCCGTCACTGTGGAATGACCAACGACACCATCTGAAGTCAATCCATTAGCTCTTTGAAACCTTAAAACGGCATCTTTTGTCAACGGTCCAAAAACCCCTGTCGCCCGAGTGTTTAAAAATCCAAGCTCAATTAATCTTTGTTGTAACCTTGTGACTTCTGCCCCGCGACTTCCTTCGCTTATAACTATTGCATTTGCCGTTTGAATATGTATTAAAAATATGGCGGTGATTGCCAAAATAAACGCTAAAATCCGTCTTCTCATGTGCCAAACCCCTTATACCTTAATCGCTGATGTGCACAACTCTTTGCCTGAATCAGACATTGTTTTTACTTTTCTATTACATTAAAACACATTTAAGACAGATTTTCAATTGTTTTCTACATTATAACTGAAAATATTATTTACCAATCATAGCAATAAACTCCATTTCGTCCAACACAGGAATATTGAGGGAATTAGCCTTACTTAATTTACTGCCAGCATCTTGTCCTGCCACTACAAAATTTGTCACTTTTGTCACGCCGGCAGTTACGATTCCTCCTCTCGATGCGATAAGGTTTGTAGCCTGTTCTCTTGTATAATTGGATAATGTTCCTGTAAGTACGAAAATTTTACCCTCTAGGCTCTTGTCATGCAATATTTCTTTCTGGTATCCCATTATAACTCCGGCATTTTCAAGTCGTTCTATTAGCGTTATATTTTGTTTTTCATTAAAAAAGGCTACTATGCTTTCTGCGATGCCGCTGCCTACCCCATCGATCTGTAAAAGAGAGCCATGATCAGCGATCATTAAGTTTCTTATATGTCCGAAGTGTTTTGCGAACATGTGCGCCACTTTACTTCCAACCAGATGTACTCCTAATGCAAAAATCAATTTTGAAAGACCAGCCGTTTTGCTTGCCTTGATTGCATTAATAATATTACTTGCGGATTTTTCACCCATTCGATCAAGTTGGGAAATATCTTCATGTTTCAGATAATAAATGTCCGATACATCCGATATCAATCCGTGTTCAAGGAGCTGGGTTATAATCGCAGGACCTAATCCATCTATGTTCATAGCTTCTCTTGAAGCAAAGTGTTCAATAAGCCGCTTTATTTGCGCAGGACATACAATGCCTGTGCATCTTGTTACTGCCTCTCCTTCGGTTTTGTTCGTTTTTGCGCCACATGCCGGACACATTGAAGGCATGATAAATTCTTTTTCGTTGCCCATGCGTAAATGCTTTTTTACTTCGATCACTTCGGGGATTATTTCACCCGCTTTTTGTACTACAATTCGATCGCCTAAGCGGATGTCTTTTTGCCGTATATTATCCTCATTATGCAGTGTGGCTCGCGATACTACTGAACCACCCAAGTGTACAGGCTCAAAAATAGCTGTAGGTGTCAGTGCTCCGGTCCTTCCGACCTGCACGATTATATCGCGAACAATAGTTTCCGCTTGTTCAGCTTGGAATTTATATGCAATTGCCCATCGCGGGCTTTTATTGGTAGCCCCTAATGCCTCTCTTTGTACTATATCATTTACTTTTACTACCAATCCGTCAATATCATAAGGGAGAAGCTGTCTTTTTTCTTTCCATGCATTACATGAGGTAATTGTTTGTTCGATCGATGAGGATACTTCTATAAAAGGCGTAGTTTTTATACCTAATCCTCTTATAAATTCCATATAGTCGGTATGTTTGTCAAAAGTCAAATCTTTGATCGTCTGCACATTGAACACATAAATATCAAGCAGTCTTGATGCGGTAACAGCCGGGTCAAGCTGTCTTAAAGAACCTGACGCAGCGTTTCGCGGATTTGCAAAAACCGGCAGACCTGCAATTTCTCGTTCCTCATTGAGGGCGATAAAAGCATCCTTCGGCATAAAAACTTCTCCTCGCACCTCTAAAGTGTATGGCTTGTTCAGTCTTAAAGGTATGGACTTTATAGTTCTGACATTTAGTGTCACATCCTCTCCAACGCGGCCATCACCGCGAGTAGCCGCCCTTGCCAAAACTCCGTCCTGATACAATATGGTAACTGACAAACCGTCTATTTTGTATTCGGTCACATATTGAATGTTATTTCCTAAAACATTTCTTGTTCTGCGGTCGAAATTTCTGAGATCCGTTTCAGTCATGGCATTTGCAAGGCTTAGCATTGGAACTGTATGCTCAGCCGATTTAAATCTGCCGGATGAAATTCCTCCTACTCTCTGAGTCGGAGAATCGTTTGAAATGAGCGCAGGAAACTGGCTTTCCAAATCAATAAGCCTTTTCATCAAATCATCATATTCTTTATCAGATATAGAAGGGTTGTCTAAGACATAATATTTGTAGTCGTGGTGCCTTATTTTTTGTCGAAGTTCTTCGACTTCTATTTTAACCTTATCAATGTCCATATTGCCTCCATAAAATCTCAAGACTAATTAAAAAATTCGATTTAAGCTGAGTTCTAGATTACACCTTTTCTATTGGCGCCATTTCAGCTATGAAATCTCTATTTCCTCCATGATCAAATGCTATTTTTATTCGAGTATCATATACATTCCCATCAATCGAGATTATTGTTCCCTGTCCGAACTTAGCATGCATAACCCTGTCTCCGAGCTTAAAATCGTTATTTTCTTCAGCTTTAATGTTTTGTGCAGATGTATCGTTTTTATGCACAGCATGACTGGGAGAAGGTCGCACGTTATCAGTGTTTTGGAGTAGGTTACGCGGTATTTCACTTATAAACCTCGATGGAAATTGAGGTGCTGTTTGTCCATGCATTGTCCTTTGTTTTGCATATGAAATGTAAAGCTGTCTTTTTGCACGAGTTATTCCTACATAGCAAAGTCTCCGTTCTTCCTCCATTTCATTGTCTGAATAGAGCGCACGGGATATAGGGAAAAGCCCTTCTTCCATCCCTGATAAAAACACCACTTGAAACTCGAGTCCTTTTGCACTGTGAAGGGTCATCAAAGTAATTGAATCTTCGTTTTCCTCGTCCTTATCAATATCCGAAATTAATGCAATATTTTCTAAAAAATCGAACAATCCTGCATCAGTATTTGAAATCTCAAATTCATGGGCAGCTGATAAGAATTCGTCAATATTCTCCAGCCTGCTGTTTGCTTCATCGGTATTTTCCTGTTGGAGTTCATTTTTGTATCCGCTTGAATCAAGGATGTTAGTTATAAGTCCATATATACCCAATGAATCCCTAATAGCAGTGAACTTAAGGATCATACGAGAGAATTCATCAATTTTTGAAAGCATGCGTCCCGATAAAATACCCTTCGTTTTCAGGGTGAGTAAAGTTTCAAATATACTTGTCTGGGCATCTTTGGCTGCGTTTTCAAGCAGTGAAAGAGTAGTGCTGCCAATTCCCCTCTTCGGACTATTTATTATTCGTTTTAAGGATACGTCATCGTTTGGATTAAGGCATAAACGTAAGTAAGCGATTATATCCTTTATTTCTTTTCTGCTATAGAAACGCAAACCCCCGTAAATCCGATAACGAATACCATATCTTAGCAATGTTTCTTCTATTATGCGCGATTGAGCATTTGTTCTGTATAGCACCGCAAAATCATCATATTTTGCTTCATCGGATTCAACCATCATCGCTATTCGACGACAAATAAATTCCGCCTCCTGATGCTCTGTTGCTGATTGATGGAAAAATACCTTATCGCCTTTATCGTTATCAGTCCACAATGTCTTATTTTTCCTACCTATGTTGTTTGTAATGACATGATTTGCGGCATCGAGTATGTGTTGGCTTGAGCGATAGTTCTGCTCCAATTTAATAATATAATCACAGCAGAAATCTTTTTCAAACTCTAATATGTTCCTTATGTCCGCTCCTCTCCAGCCATATATCGATTGATCATCGTCCCCTACCACACAGACATTGTTGTGTTTTGACGCAAATAATTTAATGAGCCTGTATTGAGGGAAATTAGTGTCCTGATATTCGTCAACCATAATGTATCTGAACTTATTAGCATAGAAGGAAGATACTTCAGGGTTTTTTTCAAGAAGTTCCAGTGTTTTATTGATAATGTTGTCAAAATCTAAAGCATTGTTTTTATTAAGTTTTTCCTCATATAGCTTGTATATTGATGCAAACTTCTCTTCTCTGAAATTGCCTGAACTAAGTTTTACATTTGCATCGGGGCTTACTAATTTGTCTTTAAGCCGGCTTATTCGAGATTTTGCCTCTTTATAACTGAACATCTTTTCATCCAGATTAAGATCCTTAATGCATTCTTTCAACAAAGTCTGCTGATCAGCATCATCATATATTACAAAATCTCTGGAAAATCCTATTTTATCTATATCACGGCGCAATATCCGAACACAAGCCGCATGAAACGTGCTTATCCACATATCGGAAGCTTGCTCTCCAACCAGCTTCTGTACTCGGTCTTTCATTTCACGAGCCGCTTTGTTTGTAAATGTTATTGCTATAATATTGCTCGGGAATACTTTAGAATCATTGAATTTGTTTTGTAACTCTTCAGGGAATTTACCGCCGGAAGAAACATATTTGCTCATGATTTCTATATCTTTTACTGAAATCCCGGCAGGCACAGCATCACTTTTGAATGAATTGCCAAATCTGAGCATGTGAGCGGCTCTGTTTACCAATACTGAAGTTTTGCCGGATCCAGCGCCTGCTAGAATAAGTAATGGGCCATCGATCGACAGAACAGCTTTAAGCTGCATGTTATTTAAGTGAGGGTATTGCATCATAATAATTTTATCACGTAATTCGTAATATTCTGCGTATTGCATAAAAATATCCTGCTCCGTTCGTTTATATCCATTGCCTTGGATTATACCATAAATGGGGACATACCGCATAGACTTTGACCTGCGAAGCAGCGGTGTGTCCCCATACATTACATAAAATTATTGCCAAACCGTCAATTTTATTAGATAATTGGAACAATTAAATTGATTGCGGGGTGTGTATTATGCGCGAAATATTGGAACAGTTAAAAAATGGTGTTATTACTATGGAAAAAGCACAGGAAGAGCTTGAAAAATCAGCCTTCGACAGGATGAAATTACAATTTGTAGATAAGCTAGCTCGTCTCGACCTCAATCGAGCTCAGAGAACCGGGATTCCCGAAGTTATACTTGCCCAAGGTAAAAAGGATGAGTGGGTCGAGAGACTTTTGTTTGAAATGGCTAAGGAAAAAGGCAGAGGAATAGCAAGCAGAGTGCATCCGGAGTTGGCAAAAGGAATAGAAAGCCGGGTTCCTAATGGATTTAAGGCGGATGTATATTTAGACGCCCGGATAGTTGTTGTTAAAGATATTAATTTTGTTACTCCCAAAACAGGAGGTAGGATTGGTCTTATGACCGCCGGTACTGCGGACATTGCCATAGCTGAAGAAGCAAAGGTGTTTGCCACAGAAATGGGTTGCGATGTTTTTTGGGCCTATGACGTTGGTATAGCCGGCATTCACAGAACTCTTGAAGCTCTTGACGTGCTTTTAAAGGAAGATATCGATGTAATAATTGTTGTTGCAGGGATGGACGCAGTACTTCCGATAACAGTCAGAGGGTTGGTAAACCTTCCGGTTATAGGAGTGCCGACTTCAGTAGGATATGGTATCGGAGAAAAAGGTATGGCGCCTTTAATGACCATGCTCCAGTCCTGCTCTCCCGGACTTACGGTAGTTAATATCGACAACGGATTCGGCGCAGGCTCTTTTGCTGCTTTGTCAGCCTCAAGGGTTGCAAAATATCGTAATATGACTGAAAAAAGGGAGGCTTAAAGAATGAGAAGTAATTTTATCAAAGAAGGTAACTCGAGAGCACCTCATAGATCGCTGCTTAAAGCATGCGGAGTAAAAGAACGAGATATGAGTAAGCCGTTTATAGCCGTAGTCAACTCTTTTACTGATATTGTCCCCGGGCATGTTCATTTAGGACGTCTTGCCGAAGCTGTAAAAGAAGGGATTAAAGAAGCCGGAGGTTTGCCCTTTGAGTTCAACACAATAGCGGTATGTGACGGTTTGGCGATGGGACATAACGGCATGAGGTATTCTTTGCCTTCAAGAGACGTTATATCGGCTTCAATCGAAATTATGGTGCATGCACATGCTTTTGACGGCATGGTTTTAATGCCGGCGTGTGATGAAATAGTCCCGGGCCACTTAATGGCCGCAGGAGAGCTTGACATCCCAACAATAGTTCTCACAGGCGGACCGATGCTGCCCGGGAATTTTAAGGGTAACAATGTAGATATAATAGACGTTTTTGAAGCGGTAGGAAAAGCTGCGCGCGGTGAGATGTCCGATGAGGAATTGAAAGAACTTGAGGATTGCGCTTGTCCGGGAGCCGGTACCTGTGCCGGTATGTTCAGCGCTAATACTTTGGCTTGCGGTATGGAAGCGCTCGGGATGTCGTTGCCCGGATGCGCCACTTGTCATGCCCTTGATCCCGAAAAGGATATAATCGCAAAAAATACGGGCAAAAGAATCGTCGATATGGTCCATGAGAATCTTACCGCACGAAAAATAATGACTAGGGAAGCTTTTGAGAACTGGATCAAAGTATCTTTGGCTGTGGCCGGTTCAACCAATGATGTATTGGAGATTCTCTCTATTTCAAGAAGATGCGGACTGGAACTGCCTCTTGATATTTTTCATGATTTGTCGGAAAAAACCCCTCACATTTGCAATATGAGACCGGGTGGTGTTTATAGCCTCAAAAATCTTGATGAGGCCGGCGGAGTTGCCGCGGTAATGAAAAGGTTATCCCCGCTTCTTAATCTTGATTGCATAACGGTAACAGGCAAAACTACAGGTGAAAATATCGGAGGCGTAAAAATTGTAAATGACGATGTGATTCGACCTTTAGAAAATCCCAACCATAGTGAAGGCGGTTTAGCCATACTATACGGGAATTTGGCACCTAACGGAGCGGTGGTAAAAAGAGCGGCTGTTACTTCCGAGATGCTTAGATTTGAAGGTCGAGCTCGTGTGTTTGACTCTGAGGAGGAGGCTTATGACGCTATAATTGAAGGAAAAATTAAAGCCGGAGATATAGTTGTTATAAGATATGAAGGTCCAAGCGGAGGTCCCGGAATGAGGGAAATGCTTGCGCCTACATCGGCTATCTGCGGAATGGGACTGTCGAATTCTGTTGCTCTGATAACCGACGGAAGGTTTTCAGGGGGAACTCGCGGACCGTGTATAGGACATATCGCACCTGAAGCGATAGAATGCGGACCGATTGCTTTCGTTTACGAGAATGACACTATTATAATAGATATACCCAATCGCAGGATTGATCTTATGGTCGCTCCTTCAGTTTTGGAAGATCGCAAGAAAAACTGGTCACCTAAGATAAAAGAGGTTTCGGGATATCTTCTTCAATACCGTAACGGGGCTTTAAGAGCGGATAAGGGCGCTAGCATAGGAAAGTGAGATGTTTTAGTGTTAACGAAGGAATTTGAATACCATTTGCCGGAAGAATTGATAGCTCAGACTCCCGTTGAACCAAGAGATTCATCGAGACTTCTGGTTATAGACAGAGAACATGCATCGGTTTCAGACCGAAAATTTAGCGATATAAAAGATTATTTTCGACACGGTGACGTCTTAATTCTGAACAATACCAAAGTTATAGCCGCAAGGCTTCCCGCGAAACGTCAAGGAGGAGGCAGAGCTGAAATTTTTCTGCTTAAGGACCTGGGAGATAATATCTGGGAAGCCTTGGTGAAGCCCGGTAACAAAATCACAGTTGGTTCTAGCCTGACTATCGGTGATAGATTAACTGTAAAAGTCGTATCACAAGCTAATGACGGCGGTAGAATTATCGAATTTAACAATGCTGATGAAATCAAAATAGCGCTTGAGGATATCGGACAGGTTCCGCTTCCTCCGTACATTAAAGAACCGATATCCGATCCGTCGAGATATCAGACGATTTATGCTAGCGTGGAGGGCTCGGTAGCAGCGCCTACAGCGGCTCTTCACTTTACTCCTGAGTTGCTTGACGCATTGACGGAAATTGGTGTTTTGATCGGCTTTACAACTTTGCATATGGGGCTTGGAAGTTTTAGGCCTATTAAAGCAGAAAATCTTGAATCACACATCATGCCCGAGGAATTTTTACATGTTCCGCAAGATGTCGTTGATATGGTTAACAGCGCTAAACGAGATGGCCGCAGAGTAGTCGCCTGCGGAACCGATGTGGTTCGAACTCTCGAAACAGCTGCTGTTGAACATGGACGAATAGAGACTTTTCAAGGTAAGACCGAATTGTTTATCACGCCCGGTTATCAGTTTAAAATTGTAGATATGTTTATAACTAATCTTCATCTTCCCCGCTCATCGCACCTTGTATTGGTATCGACATTTGCGGGGATTGAGCTTATACGCAAAGCGTACGATTATGCGGTAGAGAAGAAGTTCAGATTCTACACTTTCGGGGATGCGACTCTGATTACATAAAGTAGTCAATTAATCATATAAAACAAACCGAGATGAATCTGTTTTGTTGATTAATCTCGGTTTGTATAAAGATCTTAAAGAACGTCTACCTAGTTCTTTATTTTTTCTCCGAAAAACGATGTCTTCTCCATTGATCAAAAACTACAACAGCCACAACTACTATGCCCATGGCAACTTCTTGCCAAAAAGCCGAAACAGCCATCATATTCAAGCCATTGTTCAATATCGCAATTGTTATGCCGCCTATAAGTGTGCCACCGAGCGTACCCTCTCCGCCGAATAAATTCGCTCCGCCCATCACAACCGATGCAATTGCGTTCAATTCAGCGCCAACTCCCATGTGAGCATTAGCAGAATTCAATCTACCGGCTAATACAATTCCTGCGACCCCAGCAAACAGACCCGAAAGGATATATGCTGTCAATTTCGTCTTTTCGACATTTATTCCCGAAACCCTTGCAGCTTCCTTATTACCTCCGACAGCAAAGAAATAACGGCCTGTACGCGTGTTTTTGCTAACGAACCAAGTTATAAGGATGACAACTAAAGAAATGAAGAAAGGCGCGGGAATACCCAAAAGATGTCCCGCTCCTAAAGCAATTATCTCCTCTGGCATTTCTCTTACGGCTATCGCAAACGAAGGTACCGCCATGCCCTCGGTTACTAAAAGAGCCAAACCCCTTGCGAGTGACATCATTCCCAACGTAGCGATAAAGTCCGGAACTCTTCCCTTAGTTATAACCAAACCATTTATTAACCCGCACACCGCACCTACCAAGATACAAATAAGAACACCTAACCATACATTTATTCCGAAATGTGTTATAAGCACAACAGCAACTGATGCCGCCAAAGCCATGACCGATCCTACCGAAAGGTCGATTCCACCCGTAAATATAACTAATGTCATGCCTGCAGCTAAGATTATGTTTGTAGCCGCTTGTCGTCCGACATTCAAAAGGTTTGCAGACGACATAAAAAATGGTGTAGCTATGCTGATAAGAAAAACCAAAATAAACATACCCAGCAACGGACCGGCAAGATTTTTGAACGATGACTTGCGTTCTTTGATAATATCGAGAATTGAATAATTCGTTGTAACAGGTTTACTCATTCTATATACTCCCTTCAAAGGCTAGTGCGCCTGCCGCATAAGCCATTATTGTGTCTGGATTAGCCTCTTCTCTTGTAAAAGCTGCGACCAACTCGCCTTTCGACATAACGAGTACTCTATCGCTTAAGCCCAAAATCTCAGGCAATTCAGAGCTGATAAGGATGATGCCTGCACCTTCTTTAGCCATTTGACCTAAAAGCTTATAAACCGAAACTTTGGCTCCCACATCAATTCCTCTGGTCGGTTCATCCATAATTAACACCTTAGATCCACAGCACATCCATCTGGCTAAGGCAACTTTTTGCTGATTTCCGCCACTCAAACTTTCAACTAAACGCTGGATGTGTGGGGTAATAATGTGAAGTTTGTCAACAAAATTAAGAGCAATTTTTCTTTCCGCCTTATGATCTATCATTCCGAAACGAAGTATTTTTTTTAAAATGGGAAATGTTATATTATAAGCAATGCTCATTCTTAAGACCAAACCCATTTTTCTTTCCTCAGTTATATATCCAAGTCCTTCCTTTATAGCATCACCTGTGTTTTTTATTTGTAAACTATGACCATTCAAGCTTATTTTCCCACTTGCGTTTTTTTCAAGACCAAATAATGATCTGGCAAGCGATGTTCGTCCTGAACCCATCAAACCAAATATCCCTACAATTTCTCCTTCTTTGACTTCAAATTCTGCATTTTTGACTCGATTCCCTAAATTAAGACCCGATACCTTCAATAGTGTTTTACCGATTTGAACCTTTTGTTTTGGGTATTTCTCATTAACATCTCTACCAACCATCATCCTTATAAGATCGGCTTCAGAGACTTGTTCAGCCTGAAGTGTGCTTATTTTGTGCCCATCTCTTAGAACTGTAACCCTATGGGCAATCCGGGGAATCTCGGATAATTTATGGGAAACATATATAATTCCGATTCCCTTTTTCAATAATTCACTTATTATTAGATAGAGCTTTTCAATTTCATGCGTTGACAACGCAGAAGTAGGTTCGTCCAGAAGCAATACCTTGGCTTTACGTGACATTGCCTTTCCGATTTCAACTAATTGACGTGCTCCAATCCCTAAATCCGCGACGAGAGTATTAGGTGAAACATCTAACCCAATTTCATTCATAATTGCTTTTGTTTTGCTGTTTATTTCTGTCCAGTTGACCAGTTTCGAATAACTTTTGATCGGAAGCATTCCTGCATGTATATTTTCAGCAACAGAAAGGTTAGGAAATAGGCTGAGTTCCTGATAGACCATCGCTATTCCCTTTTTTACCGAATCCTGAGGGCTTTCAATATCAATTTCATTTCCATTCAAAAAGATCTTACCTGAATCTTTGGTAACCGAACCGCTTAATATTTTCATTAAAGTTGATTTTCCGGCACCATTTTCTCCTAGCAAGAAATGAACTTCGCCATGATTTAAGTCAAAATCCACATCCTTTAAAGCCTGTACGCCAGGATACGTTTTACTTGTATTTGTCAGTTTAAGTAGTGGCTCATTCATCCGCCTTAACTTCTCCTTCTCGGTAGTTGAATTAATATCCCTTTATTGCGTTGTATATCCTCCATCGACTGAAAGAACCGCGCCTGTGCAATATTTGATATCGTCGCTAGCCAGTAAGAGTATGGCGCTAGCTATTTCCTCAGGTTTTCCAAGTCGATCCATTGGCCTTGAACTCTCAAGCCGTCTTTTTAAAGTTAAAGGATCTGAAGCTTTATTTAAAGCTTTTTCAACCAATGGAGTTTCAGTGGTACCCGGACATATACAGTTAACTCTTATATTTGGCGCATGGTCAACTGCCATACTTCGCGTTAATCCTATTAGAGCAGCTTTTGAAACATTATATGCCGTTTGTCCCTTTATGCCCACCAATCCTGCTTCAGACGCAACGTTCACTATAACTCCGTTATCATTCTTTAGCATCAACCGAACTGCTTCCCGAGAACATAGAAATGCACCGGTGAGATTTACCGACATAACGATGTTCCAATCATCCAAAGAGGTACTTATAGCATCGCCTTGTCTGTATATTCCTGCATTATTTACCAAAATGTCCAATCTTCTCCATTTGCGCTCTAGTTCTTGGAATATTCCGTTTACTTGCGTCTCTTGTGCTATATCTGCAGTTAAAGCAATTGCCTCACCGCCATCCATTTCAATTAGTTTAACTGTCTCTTCTGCGTCTGTTAAACTAATGTCGATAACTGCTACTTTCGTACCTGCCATCGCAAATGCTTTTGCCGCTGCTCGTCCGATCCCCAATCCGCCTCCTGTTATAGCGACTATTTTGTGCTCAAATCCTGACATGACCCTTCACTCCTTTTTTAAAATAATGAGGGGGGCAAACAACAGCATACCCCCCTCCAAACATTTTCGTATGAGAGGACCTAAATGCAAGAAAGCTTTTTATTTGCCAGCTGCCTGTAAAATAGCTTCCCAATCAATTGGCTCCAGATGCGGAACAGGTGTGAATTGCACCAAGTTATCTTTGAAAAGTGTGCGTGGACGCACGTCAAATATATTCGGCGGTTCCTGACCAAGTACGGTCATAACGGCGTGTTTTACGCCATACCATCCCCATTCTGGGAATCCATGCCAAGTCTCAGCGACCAAACGCTCTTCTCTTATCCGAGACATAGACTCAGCAGTACCCCCCTGATTAAACACTTTGACATCGTCCTGACGACCAGCTGCTTCAACGGCGAGCATAGCTCCAAGACCTATTTCGCTTGACATTCCCCAGATGAAGTCTATTTCCCCTTCACCAAACCTCGTCAAAGCATCCTCAGATGCTGCCATGGCCTTAGCGCGATTCCAGTCAGTAGCTACGGAAGGTTGAAGCTCCTCGATGTTCGGGAACTGCTCTATTACCGAACGAAAACCATTAAGCCTTGCAGTTGAAAAGTAGTTTCCGGCGACTCCCTCAAGTAAAATTCCTCTGGCTCTTATAGTTGCGGGGTCAACATCGGCATAAAGGTCTTCCCAGAAAGCTTTATCCATGAAATCATATGGTCCTACTTCGACTTTGGGTCCTTCGCCTAATACGCCGGGACCTCCGAAAAAGTCGAGCATTGCATACGCAGTGACTGCGCCGGCTGTAAAGTTGTCAAATCCGATATAGGATGCAACCTCAACCCCCTCTATAGGTGTAAGCAAGTTAACAGCTATAATCGGTATCCCCGCCTCATTGGCTCTTCGAAGAGCCGGCGTAACCGCTGCCACATCTGCTGGTGATATAGCGATAACATCTACTTCACGCGCTATGAAGTCTTCAATTATTGCAACCTGATCTGCATAGTCTAGGTGTGTAGCGGGTGAACGCGCTATCACTTCCACGTGAATTCCTGCTTCTCGAGCGTTAGCCGCTGATTCAACAAAGAAATCAGTTGCTGTTTTAAATACTCCTGTGATATCCGGTGGTGTAAATCCGATCACGATTCTATCTGTTCTATAGGGCATATCAACTCTTTGAGCCCTAAGATCCAGCACTCCCGCTATATTAAGCACAAGTACTACAACTAAAACCAGAAGCAATGCACCCAATATATAGATTAAATTTTTTCCCTTTGTTAAGTTGCTCATGTGTATCCCCCTCTTATTGATTTTTATTTGCTTTGTCTTGTATTCAGGCGCCAAATCTTATCTGGCTTAATTCCTCCTTTCATTTAATAGGAAGCTTTAAAGTGGGTACTCACCTCCCTGCGGATTTATTTCGAAAGCTCCTTATACATTGCGCTTCCATCTTGGATTGTCGATAATAATCGGATTTCCGTCTTTTTCGACAAGCAATTTTCTAAAGCCATTTGTTTCAATTGTTCCATAGTCATGACCGGCATCCGCCCTAAATGCAAAGAATGTAACTAACGGCTCATTACCGGTGTTAATGCTCCTATGTGCATACTTTTTGGGACAATACACAGCTGAACCGGGTACAAATTCCTCAACATGCCAGTCGCCTTCCGGTGTTTCCATCAGCATAACGCCTTGTCCTGACAGGCAAAAATAAACTTCTGCAGTATCAATAATACTATGGAAATGTCCTTTAGTCATAAAGTACTCATCCCCGACTTTTCCCGGATAAACAATGCTGGTTCCAAACGCAATGTCTCCGGCATCCTCAGGAGCTCCAAGCTCATAAAACTCATAAACTAACGGGTCTTCGTTTTTTATCATTTCAGAAAATGCATTCGTATCGGCATACATACTTTTCATGTTTGATAACTTTCTTCGAGTGGGATCACCATGTGGCGATATACCGTTTTTTAATTCGAATAGCATTCTGAATGGATTTGAAAAGTCAATTTTGTTTTTGTTACAACAAGTATTCATGATATTCCCTCAGCTTTCTTGTGTTAAATTTTAACTATATCTACTGCTACCCCAAAAGAAATGATATTACTTATTTCCGCTTCATCGGCTGTTCCATCTGTTATTATTCTGTTTACCGTTTCAATCGAAGAAACCTGTGCAAACGCGGTGTTGCCTATCTTGCTTCCGTCACAGATCACAATCACTTCAGACGCAATGTCCATCATAGCTTTTTTTATCTCGGCCTGACTTATATCCGGCGTTGTCAGTCCGCGTTTGACAGTCAAGCCATTTGTCGCCATAAACGCTTTATCCACATTTAAACCAGATAGAGATTTCACAGCTACCGGACCTACTGTACAATGGAAATTTCTTCTAACATGACCTCCGACAAGAATAATAACGGCGTCAGTTTCATCTTCAAGACATCTTGCGATCTCTATATCATTGACGATTACAGTAAGACGCTTTTTTGAATTAAGCAGCTTTGCAAACTCAAGAGTTGTAGTTCCTGTATCTATTGCAATTGTGTCACCGTCTTCGACATACTCTAAGGCTTTTTTTGCGATAGCTTGTTTTTGCGTGAGATACTTTACCCCCTTTTGATAAGAATCAAGTTCAAAGCCGGTTTTATCAATACTTAAGGCTCCTCCATGAGTTCTTGTCAGAAGACCGGCATTGGCTAGTTCTCTTAGATCGTTTCTTATCGTAGCGGCTGATACCTCGAAGTACTCCTGCAGATCTAGTACGGTCATCTTTGAGTTTTCTTCAAGCAACTCAAGAGTAGCTTGTTTTCTTTCCTCGGCGAATAATTGCTCTCTTTTCGCTTTTTCAATAGATTTTTCCATAATTTTATCTCTCCAGACTTTCAAGACTAGAATATACTTCATTTAATGCGATAAATATTTTTTTGTACAAGTCTACATATCCCAAATATTTACTATGTATCTCACAATCGTAATCAATAGTTTCTTCAACTCTTGTAAAATTTTCAGCCACAAAAGCTAAATCGCCAAATATTCCCACTCCGTATCCTGCGACCAATGCGCTGCCAAGTGTAGCGGTATCGCCGCTTTTTAGTATCGCATATGGAATTCTAAGCACATTTGATTTAATCGAACAAAAAAGGTTGCTTTTTGCACCTCCGCCAATTGATATCACTCTGGTAAATTGCATATCACCGAAGAGCTCGTTTACAATATGAAGGTATGTGTAGTACTCATATGCTATTGATTCCATAATTGAACGAAACATATGAGCCCTCGAATGCCCCCAATTAAGACCTATCCAACTTCCTCGGACGCCGGGATCGTTAGGGCATACCCTTCCGCCAAAGTGAGGATTGAACAGAAGTCCATTACTACCCGGATCGATGTTTGAAGCCTCTGAATCAAGCTGAGAATAATTGATCTCGCCCTTGCTCCCCGTTAACCGGTCGCGAAACCATTTAAGACACAACCCGCCTCCGTTAATATATGCAAGCGGTACCCACAGATCTTTAATGACAGATCGCGCAGATATCAATGTCTTGTTTTGAACATCAGGCTTAAAAGAATCGACACAGCACGAAAACACTGAAGCAGTACCTGCAACATCAAAGGCAATACCCTTTCTGACAACTCCGGCCCCTAAAGATGTTGCTGCCTGATCCCCACATCCTGCTACTATGGGAATGCCGCTTCTCAGTCCGATTTTTTTCGATTCATCATTGGTCAAATAACCGATAACTTCCCAAGGCTCCGTAATCCTCGGCATTTTTTTAACATCAACACCAAAGCGGTCAAGAAGTTTATGTGACCATTGCATTTTATCTGTATCCGCAAATCCTGAAAAATGTATGTTGGTATAATCTATATAGGCGTTTTCTGCTTTAAGTCCTGCTAATCTTCCGGCGATATACGCAGCGGGAATCACAAACTTAGCAATTTTTTGGTATATGTCCGGTCTTTCATATTTCCACCACAGTATTTTGGGTCCATGATGATAAGTCGGAGGACATCCGGTAATCCTTATAATTTCGTCCTCATCAGACGATTTCATCATTTTGATATACTTTTCACAACGTGTATCCAGCCAAGAATCATATGGGGTTGCCGCTTTCCACTCATCATCTATCCCCATAATTCCAGACATTTGACTATCGATGCCGATTGCCTCTATACCTTGGTAAGCCCCTTCGGTTTCTGTAATAACAGCTCTTATGGTATTGACGACCGATTGGTAGATCTCCTCGGGATCCTGTTCAACAACTCCCGGTTTTGGGCTTATGAGTTGTGAAGGCTCGAAACTGCTTGCGATTGCATTTCCTTCAACATCGTAAAGACAAGTTTTAGTTCCTTGTGTGCCAATATCGATTCCTAAAAGATATCTTTTCATCTAAACGTACTCCTAAAACTCAATTACATTCTTCAACCCTTTGGCATCCTCTGCTAATTTGAAAGCTTCTTTTACATCATGCAATGAGAATCTTCCTGTGACAAACTCATTTATGCTGATAACTCCATCGGATAAAAATTTTAGCGTCTGTCTGTATTGTGAAAGGCTTGCTCTTGTGCTGCCTGTCAGTATCAATTGCCTATAATGTATAAGGTTGGTGTTCAAAGGTACAATCTCTCTGGATTTTGGTAGTCCACCGAAGAAATTCACTCTACCTCCTATTGCCATGAGTTCAAGTGCAGCAGCCTGGGCATCAGGGGAAGAATTTGCGGTAATGCAAACATTGAGTCCCTCGCCTTTTGTGATGTTCATAACAGCTTCTTTTACATCAGTACCTTTCAAAGTAATAAAAAACTTGTCAACTTTATTGCACATTTGAAGCCTGTCATCACTAAGATCACTGATGATAACTTTTGATGCGCCTGCTAGTTTTGCAAGTTTTGCGTGTAGTAAGCCTATAGGACCTGCTCCCATTACAAGTACCCTATCTCCCGGCTTTACCGCACATTGGGAGAATCCGTTATAAACGCAAGAAAACGGCTCGTTTATAGCTGCTTCTTCAAAAGGCGTTGCGTCGTCTAGAACTACTATATTGCCTTGAGTTACCGCTGCTTCAGGTATCTTTACGTATTCAGCCATCCCCCCGTCAAGATTAACTCCAAGCGCCTTGTAATCTTGACACAGATGAGTATTTCCACTAATACATCTATCACATAACCCACATCCCATGTTAGGTGCAACTGCCACTCTCATTCCGCGAATGTAACCACGTACATTGCATCCGGTATTTTCAATTATACCGCTCAATTCATGTCCGAGAATTCTTGGCTCGCTATAATTTGAATTGTTCATTCCATTCTTATAAAACCGCAAGTCAGTTCCACAAATTGCACACACTTTTACTTTCAACAAGATCTCATTATCACCAAAGGACGGTATCTGAACTTCTTCAATTTTCAAATCTCCCGGACCATACAATCTGGCTGCTAACATTAATTTCCTCCCAAAATTAGTAATTTAATTCGACTATCCGCTTATCAGATATTGACGTGTTGCATGCTTTGACAATTTTTACAGCCATTTTGCCATCATTGCCGCTTACTCTAGGCTGTCTGTCCTCAAGTATGCACTCGATGAAGTGCTCATCTTCTGCAAGATACGCATCGCTAAACAGTTGTGTCCAGCTATTCATAAACGGTCGTATCATTTTTTTATCTTTGTTACAAACAACAAGTGAATTCTGTTGTGTCTGCCCCAGCATTATAACGCCGTCAGTGCCTAAGATTTCAACTCTTGCATCATATCCATATTTGACATATTGTGCGCCATCCATACCAAATTGTACCCCATTTAAGAAAACGCCGTTTACAAGCACATTGTCATAAAACTTCGGAAATTTGCCGGCGATTTCCTTTGACCTATAATTGCCGGCTATCGCATAGACAGATTTCAATTCACTTCCGGCAAACCATCTGGCCGAATCAATATCATGACTATTCACTTCAGCCAAGGGACCGTTACTTTTATCAATATCATACATCCATTCCTGCGGTTTACTTGGCCCGCGGGTTAATGATCTGACAAGCACCACGTTGCCTATCTCACCGCTTAATATCACTTGTTTAGCCTCAATAAAAGAAGCATCAAATCTTCTCATAAACCCTATCTGCAATTTGACATTATTTTTCGAAGCAGCGGTTATCATTTGTTCACATTCATCTTCATTCATTGCCATCGGCTTCTCGCAGAGAATGTGTTTTCCCGTATTTGCCGCAGCGACTGCTATATCTTTGTGAAAAATCGTTGGTGTTACAATAACGACAGCATTAACAGAGTCGTCTTCCAATGCCCTTTTGTAGTCAGTATAATAATTATCGATTTCAAGCGTTTTGCAAGCTTTTTGAGCCGTTTCCTCGTGAGGGTCAACCACAGCAACGATCTCGGCGTTGGATACTGATTTTTTGAAGTTTACGCCGTGTATCATCCCTGCTCTGCCTGCTCCTATAAGACAAATACCTATATTTTTTTTACCCATTTATTCCCCCGATTGCATTTATTGTTGTTTCGTATCTTTTGTTTTCGAATGCTGTTATTGTAACAGCAAATATTTTAGCTGTCAACAAGATTTATACATTTTATTATAATTAGAATTGAATGCCTGGTAATAAATGGATTTTTCGGATTTGTGCAAAAAAATAACAAATATAAAAATATATCGGCTTGTTTTCGATATCTCTATATCCTTAATTCTATTTACTGATCTTTGAAAGAACAGCCTTATAACCATCAGCTCCGTAACTGAGCGCCCTGTTAACGCGGCTTATAGTGGCTGTACTCGCATGAGTTCTTTCAGCTATCTCATGATAAGTCTTTTTTTCAGTCAGCATTTTCGCCACCTCAAGCCTTTGGGCTATCGCTTTTATTTCATTTACAGTGCAAATATCCTCAAAAAATCTGTAACACTCTTCCGCATTTTCAAGACAGAGAACGGCTTGAAACAATTGATCCACTAAATCATTTTGTAATTTCGATCTGTATTCCATAATCTCGCTCCTCATACATCGGATTTATGTTCATTTTATCAGATTTAAGTGTTAAAATAAAGACATAATAAAAGCGCCATCCGGCACCTGAATGTAAAATATAGTTCGCTATATGATAGACCCAGCCTTAATCCGCTTTTTCGATTTTAATTTGCCTTCCTGTATGGTCTATATAGTAATTGTCTTCGTACACAAGATCCGAGATTGGTACTATACGGTACCCCCGCTCAAGAATATTATCTAAAATGCCCGGCAATGCTTGAGTGATATATTTGGCATTGTTGTGAAACAAAACGATCGAACCGGATTTCACTTTTTCTGTAACCTGTCTGTATAAGTGTTCAGCGCCATATTCTTTCCAATCGAGAGAATCAACGTCCCATTGAATAACCTGAAACCCCAAATCATTGCAAACAGCAATCAGCCTGTTATTATAAGCGCCAAAAGGGGGTCTGAAAAGTTTTACAGCTCTATCAAGAGCTAATCTCTCTATTTTTGCCTGTGTCGTGTTCAATTCTATGCGGATCTGCTCTTCGTTTAGCTTAGCCATATTAGGATGAGTAGTAGAGTGGTTTCCTATTTCGTGCCCTTCGTCTGCTATTCTTTTTAACATATCAGGATGTGCGTCAATCCAAAATCCTACGAGAAAAAAAGTGGTCTTAATGTCTCGTTCTCGTAAAATCCTCAATATATCTTCAGTGAACTCAATTCCCCATGCTGCGTCAAATGAAATAGCAACCTTTTTTTCGTTTGTTTCCACCGAATATATTGGTAATTCCCTTTTCTCAACCAAAAAAACGCTGAGCGCAGCATCTTTTTGAGTATACGAATAAAAAGCTGATATCAACACCAGCATAGATACTATCGTGATCTGTATTATCTTAGTAGTGGAAAACCAATAAACTTTCATTTTGCTCACCCCGCTTTATATGTGTATTAAGGGTTAATTCGAAAAATACATAAAAAAAGACTCCTTATCGGAGTCTTTTTTTCTTTGTTCAAATATAGCGTTTACGTTGGATGAAATGGGTGTGCAACAATTTATGAGCGACATGACTGTTTGGCTTGCCAAGGAACTCATCGTATACTTTCTTAACGGAAGGATTCTCATGAGATTTTCTTAAAGGGAGATTTCTATCCTCCTTGTATATGGATGAAGCCCTTACTTGTCGAGGATCAATATCCATAAGCGTCTTAGACTTTAATATCGGTTGCCCTCCTCCATTCACACATCCGCCCGGACATCCCATTATTTCTATGAAGTGATAATCTTTTTCTCCTGATTTAACTTTTTCAAGAAGGATTTTTGCATTGGCCGTTCCATGTGCTACAGCAGTTCTCACAGTCATATTGTCAAACTGTATCTCCGCTTCCCTTACACCTTTAAGTCCTCTTACTTCAGAAATCTCGACTTTCTCGATTGGCTTGCCGGTAACTGTTTCAACCAAAGTCCTCAATGCAGCTTCCATAACTCCGCCTGTGGCCGCAAATATCACTCCGCCACCCGTAGAATCTCCAAATACCGGATCATAATCTTCTTCGGGCAGATTTACAAAGTCTATTCCCGCTTCCTTGATCATTCTGGCTAATTCTCTGGTCGTTAGTACCACATCGACATCAGGATAACCGGTAGCTTGCAGTTCCGAACGCGATGACTCGAATTTTTTAGCGGTACAAGGCATAATGGAAACCACAAAAATCTTTGAAGGATCAATTCCTGTCTTTTCAGCATAATAGGATTTCAAAAGCGCACCAGTCATCTGGTGAGGAGATTTACAGGTAGACAAATTGTCAATAAACTCGGGATAAAAATGCTCGCAATATTTGATCCATCCCGGGCTACAGGATGTTATAAGCGGCAGTTTACCCTTGCCATTAAGCCTTTCTAAAAGCTCAGTAGCTTCTTCCATTATTGTCAGATCCGCTCCGAAATCGGTATCAAAAACCTTATCAAAGCCTAAACGCCTGAGAGCGGCAACAGTTTTCCCTTTGACCAATGTGCCGATTTTCATACCGAATTCTTCTCCGAGCGTAACCCTTATGGCAGGTGCCGTTTGAACAACCACATGTAGTTCTTTATTGCCTAGCGCCTTCCAAACCTTATCAGTATCATCTTTTTCTTTCAACGCTCCTACAGGACAAGCCTGTATGCACTGTCCACAGTTTATACACGGGACATCTTTTATGCTCAAATCAAACACCGGTTCTATCATAGTGTGAAAACCGCGTTTGGTAGCTTCAATAACTCCGATGTTTTGAACATTTCTGCAGGTTGAAACACACCGTCTACATACTATGCACTTTTTAGGATCGCGTACGATCGAAGCAGACATATCATCAACTTTATAATCGTTTACAATGCCCTCAAACCTTAAATCTTTGACTCCCAATCTTTCAGAAAGCGCCTGTAGCTCACAATTGTTGTTACGAACACAAGTAAGGCATTCGCGATCATGGTTTGACAAAATAAGTTCTAAATTAATTTTTCTTGTCTCTCTGACAGTGTTTGTCGATGTTTTGACTTTCATTCCCTCAAAAACAGGATAGACGCAAGCCGCCTGAAGCGTTCTCGCTCCTTCAACCTCAACTACGCACATCCTGCAGGCGCCTATCTCATTGACATCCTTAAGATAACACAACGTTGGTATATCGATATTCGCCTTCCTAGCCGCCTGTAAAATGGTACTCCCTTTCGGGACCGCTACCTTTGTGCCATCTATAACAACATTGAGCAACGAATCTTCAATCTTTTCGCCTGCTTCAAGCGGAAGATCTTCAATCAAAGCTTTAATTACAATCTTATCTGCTAACAAGTTTGCCATTTTTAATCCCTCTCATTCTTAAGCTTTCGGGTTCAACGTTTAACAATTGCATCAAACGGGCATTTTTCCAAGCAGACACCACATTTTATGCACTTAATCTGGTCGATAAGATATGGTTTCTTGCGTTCACCCGATATTGCATTGACAGGACAAGCTTTTGCGCATATTGCACAGCTTTTGCATTTCTCAGGAATGATTATGAAACGAAGGAGTGCTTTGCATGTACCGGCAACGCAGACTCTTTGAACTATATGAGCTTCGTACTCGTCCTTGAAATATCTTAAAGTGCTTAAAACTGGATTTGGTGCGGTTTGTCCAAGTCCGCACAAAGATGCTGCCTTAATAGCGGAAGCAAGTGTTTGAAGTTTTTCTAGATCTCCAATCTCACCCTTCCCTTCCGTTATCCGGTTTAGAATTTCAAGCATTCTTTTAGTACCTATTCTGCAAGGAGGACACTTCCCGCATGACTCATCCACGGTGAAATCCAGGAAAAATCTGGCAATATCAACCATGCAAGTATTTTCATCCATAACTATCATCCCACCCGAACCCATCATGGAGCCCAATGATTCTAAAGATTCGTAATCAATCGGGATATCAAGATGTGCCGCAGGGATACAACCACCCGAAGGTCCGCCGGTCTGTGCCGCTTTAAACTTTTTATCGCCGGGGATTCCTCCTCCCACATCATAAACGATCTCGCGAAGCGTAGTCCCCATAGGAATCTCCAAAAGACCTGTATTGTTTATGTTTCCGCCAAGGGCAAACACTTTTGTTCCATGGCTCTTTTGGGTGCCAATTGACGCAAACCATTCAGGCCCGTTCAGAATAATCGGTGGAATGTTCACATATGTTTCAACATTATTAAGAAGAGTCGGCTTCCCAAATACCCCTTTTATCGCAGGAAAAGGAGGGCGCGGTCTGGGCTCGCCTCTTCTCCCCTCTATAGACGCCATAAGAGCGGTTTCTTCTCCGCACACAAATGCGCCTGCTCCTAAGCGAAGTTCGACATCAAAATTAAAGCCGCTACCAAATAAATCTTTGCCCAATAAACCATACTGCCTAGCTTGTGCTATAGCGATTGTCAGACGTTTTATAGCTATCGGATATTCTGCTCTCACGTATATATAACCCTGTTCAGATCCGATCGCATATCCTGCTATAGCCATGGCTTCCAACACCGAATGGGGGTCGCCTTCCAGAATGCTTCTATCCATAAAAGCTCCCGGATCGCCTTCATCGCCGTTACAGCAAACATATTTCTCATCACCGGGGGCATTAGCCGCAAATCCCCATTTAACTCCCGTTGAAAAGCCGGCTCCGCCTCTTCCTCTTAATCCCGATGCTTTTACCGTTTCAATTAACTCGTTAGGTGTCATTTCCGACAACACTTTTCCTAGGGCGCTATATCCGTCAACCGCAATATATTCCTCAATATTTTCAGGATCAATCAGTCCGCAATTACGTAAAGCGATTCTCATCTGTTTTTTGTAGAAACCAACTTCATTTAGTGATTTTATTGTATTGTCCTGAGCAATACTGTCGTGATACAACAACCTTTTGACTACTCTGCCCTTAACGAGATGTTCAGAAACGATCTCGGGAATGTCTTCAGCCTTTATACGACTATAAAATGCTCCTTCAGGATAAACGATCATTATAGGTCCTACTTCGCATAAGCCAAAACAACCTGTTTTTACCACTTTCACTTCTTTTTGTAACCCGTTGTTAGATATTTCTTCGTTTATTACATCAAATATCGAAAGGGAACCGGAAGCGTTACAGCCGGTACCCGCACATATCAACACATGAGAACGGTAATAATCCATTTAGTTTCCTCCTTGTTCTGCCGCATCCCCTACAGCTGCGCCTATCGTGTATTCGTCCACTATTTTGCTGTTAACTACATGCTCACTTATGATTCTTCTTACTTTTTCAGTGGTCAAATTGACATAGGTAACTTTTTCACTCCCCGGCATGAACACCTCCGCCATGGGTTCCAATCTACAAGCGCCTATGCAGCCCGTTTGTACAACAGTCATGTCAGTAATATTCCTGACCCTTGCTTCTTCCATAAATGAAAGAAGTATGCTTCTTGCGCCGGAAGCTATCCCGCATGTTCCCATACCGACAACCACGCGCGCTCCTGAGGATCTGTCTTTTCTTAATCCAACTGAATCCAGGGTTCTGTTTCTTATTTCTTCTAATTCTTTAAGCGATTTCACGAAATTATCCCTCCATCAATTTCATTTATCCCGTCTTTTATATATGAACGTATCCACTCGATCACTTCAAAAACATCTATTCGAACACCTCTTAGTTCAGATTTAATCACGCGTGTATCGAAATCAAGCGTGCCTTTTTGCGTCGAATGTTTATACACAAAATCTACATTTATATTGGTTGATATCAGTGCTGCCAACGTTTGATCCATACTTCCTAAGGGAGGGCAGTCAAAATGATTGGTTTTAAAAATCATTGTAACCTTCGTACCTTCTCCTTTTCGCGATGAAATCGCAAAACTGCCTCCACATCCCTGCACTGAAGCTTTTGCCATCGGAAGACCGAGTCCTACTTTTCGAGTCGTCCTGGTCGTATAGAATGGATCGGTAACTTTGCTCACCAAATGCTCGTCCATTCCTTTGCCGTCATCTTGTATCGTCAAGCTTAAGCGTTTATTCTGTTTGCACTCTATAATCTCTATGATTACTTTTGTTGCTTCCGCCGCTATCGAATTCTGTACCAGATCCAAAACAAAAAGAGAAATATCTTCCATAGCTTCTCTACTTATCTGTATATTTACTTATAATTCCGGCGACATCTTCCGGTATCAGCCTTCCGTAAACCTCATCATTTATCATAATAACCGGTGCTAAACCGCACGCACCCAAACATCTGGTGGCCTCTAGTGTAAACTTACCGTCATTCGTAGTTGCGCCCACCTTGACGTCCAAAATTTTTGCAAATTCATCCAGTATCTTTTGTGCTCCCCGGACATAACATGCAGTTCCCATACAAACACCGACATGATACTCGCCTTTTGGAGTCAGTGAGAATTGGGAATAAAACGTAGCAACGCCATAGATATCCGTCAATGGAATTTCCAGTGCTACCGCTATGTGGTTTTGCAGCTCAATTGGTAGATATCCGAATATTTCCTGTGCTTTCTGTAATATCGGCATCAAAGGTCCCTTTTTGTCTTTTTGTTCGCTAATGAACTTGTCCAGTTTCTCAAACTTATCTTTATCCTGCAACTTGATGGCAACCGACATCCGCGTTCCTCCTTAATAATGTATGGCAACACAACACTGCTTTGCGGGTCACGCCTGCTATGGTATGTCCCATTTTGACAAAAAAATCACAGTACATTATCTCATATTGTTAAAGTTTAATCAATAGAAATTCTGACTGTGATTAATGTATGGGTGTCAAGACACGGGGACGGTTCTCCTGTCTGCTTCTTGGCAGACAGGAGAACCGTCCCCGTGTCTTTCCCGTGTCTTTTTGAGTCTGTTTTTTATTTAGGCTTACCAATAACCGGTGCAGGTTTCTTTTGGACAGGTTGCGCTTTTTTTGGCGCTTTTTTTGGATTTTTGTCACCCATTACTCATTCCTCCTTCTACATAATAAACATTACTACGCCAGGGGGATAGTTCCATCGTCACCTCCATATTAATTCGGTAACGCTCGAACCGTCCTCCTGACTTCGCCATTCCTCTTTTGGATTATAAACAAATACTTTTCATTTCTCAAGGATCAGAAAAACCTGTCATTATTCAGTTTGCGCATTATCGCACTTATAGATAACTCCTCCACCTCAAGGAACATTTCCCGCTCAAGGATTTCATCAAGTCTGTGCGCATCGGAAGAATAGAGAAATATTCCGGATAGATGTTTTTGCACATATGACCCGAGATATTCTGATATATTTCTTCCGGCTTTATTCAAATCGCTCCAGATCTTTCTGGATAATTCAAACGAGGTAAAATTAGACTCTATCGGTATGAAGCCCAATTGAGAAATAATACCATAAGCTGTACGATCTATATGAGCCGGAACAGGCACACCCCCTCTTAAACGAACCTCTTGAATCGCTCTTTCAAGTGTTACGTCAATGGAAGCGATTAAAGGTTCTGTTCGTTCCCCGATTATTATGTCAACTTCATTCATAATATGCTGACTGCCGGGCATTTTTACGACATTGCGCATATTAGTCATATGCTTTCTTACGAGCATATCAAAGTCCAGTAAAGCTTCAAGCGAAGGGAAATAACACAAAAGATGTACTTCTTCACGGGTTTGAAGCTCCATACCAGGTAAAACCAGCAAACGTGCCGAAGCAGCTCTTGTAACTGCTATAACGTTGTTACACGCATTATGGTCGGTTATCGATATAACGTCTAAGCCTTTTAAGATAGCCATATTAACTACATTATTAGGCGTCATATGCTCGTCGGCACAAGGAGAAAGCGTAGTATGAATATGAAGGTCAACCGCTATTTTCATTTCGGCCGATACCCATTTCATAGAGTTTACCGGCAATTTCAAATGCCGTCAATCCTGAAGAAAGGATAGGTATACCTTCTTTTGTCGACATATCGAGAACATCTTTCTCAGCTTCAAGACCCTCCGGGAAAATGATACATGCTATCTCAATTAATGATGCGACGGCAACTACGTTCATGTGTGTTTGTACTGTGATGAGCGCCGCATCTTTTAAAGCTCCAGCCATTACGCGGCTAAGCATATCACAGCAATACACAGAACTTACGCTGCGGTTCAGTTTTTCGTTTCCGCTTAAAACTTTAAGCGATAATTTTTCAGTCAGAGTTGTTAACTCCATTCGTTTCTCCTCCTGGTATTTTTTCCGATAAACCAACCATTTCCTGAGCAAGTTTTTTTACTTTTTCCCTTAATTTGAAAATGCAATCTAAGTCCGAAGCCAGACCCCTCACTATGTCTTCCGCAAGTGACTTACAGTTGGGCGAACCGCATGAGCCGCAATCCAGCCCCGGAAATTCGGAATGTATTTTTTCTATCAACTCCACTTTTTTTATTGCGATTGATAGATCGTCGTCCAATTTTAGTACTGACCTGGGTAAAATGGATTGTTTAAAATTGTAATTAGAGTTTGCGTAACTTTCCTTAAAGGGCGTTAGCGTGGCAATTGCTTGAGTACCCAGTCTGTCCATAAGTCGCTTAATCCTGTTTTTAGCAACAAATCCGTTTTCGAACACCAGAGGTCCTCCTACGCAACCTCCGGTACAAGATAATCCTTCAAAAAAATCAAGATCGGTAAATTTATTATTTTCGATTTCCTCAAGGACTCGAATCACATTCTGAATGCCATCGACTGCCAGAAAATTATCAGTCGAAAGAGCAGAGCTTTCGCCTCCCGAGTTAGCCCATCCTATTCCTAAAAATGATGCTTTTTTAGATACAACCGCTTCATCATATTTCTTATCGTCGAGTTTCTTAATATTATTTGATATTGTACCATACACATCAACAATAGAAATCGCACCGTCCACAGAAGATTTGTATTTGGTAATTGGATTACGAATGGCGGTAACCTTAGCAGCGCAGGGTGTAACGAAAAACACGCCTACTTCATTCTCGTCGAAAATTGAGTTTTGCTCACAAAATTCAGCTCTTGCCTGATGTCCTGCTATCTCCATAGGTGATTCGACGGTGACAATGTTGTCGATAAGCTCGGGAAATCTTAATTGTATCAGTCTTACAATAGCGGGACAAGCAGAAGAAATAAGTGGCTTTCTGCGATTTTTATCATTTAATTCTTTTTTGATTAAACCTGAGGCTAAATCAGCCGCCTTTGCAACCTCGTATACACCGTCAAAACCCATCATTTTAAGTCCGGACAAAAGCTTATCAACGCTCTCAAGATTTTTAAATTGACCATAAAGTGATGGAGCCGGAAGAACTATTTTATAACGGTATTTATCTATCGCAAGCAATGGATCGGTTATTGCAACTTTTGCATGATAGGGGCATACCCGTATACATTCCCCGCAGTCTATACAGCGCTCGGGCATAATACGCGCTTTCCCGTTTCGTACGCGTATAGCCTCAGTGGGACATCCCTTTATGCAGCTTGTACAGCCTTTGCACTTGTCCTTATCAAGAGTTACCGAATGGTAATATTCAGCCATGTCAAATCACCTTGCTTTAATTTGAAAATAAATATTGAGTCTGGTGTTTTGACCTGCACTTGAAACTATATCAAAACGATCTGCACATCGTTTAATGTTAGCAAGTCCCATACCAGCCCCAAAACCTAGTTCTCTTGCCACCTCAGGAGCAGTTGAATAACCCTCCTGCATGGCTAGCTCAATGTTCTCTATTCCAGGCCCCGTATCCTCAGCTATAAGCAATACATCATACGGAGATATTATTATCTTCAAAGTACCGCCATAAGAATGTATGACAATATTCATCTCGGCTTCATATGATGCGATGGCAATTCTTCTCACTATATTTGAATCTATTCCTAACTGCCTAAAAAGTTTTTTGATATTTCCTGAAGCTTCTCCTGCCTGTGCGAAGTTGCCCGCTTGAACCTTAAATATTTGTTCCATGCTTATACTATCCCACAAGGCGGCAGCCCTGTTTCATACAATCTGCCACACGCCTCATAGAGGGTATAGCTTGTTGTCATAACAGCAATATTTCTCTCGGAAGCCATTTCCAGGATTTCTTTAGCCGGTATCTTGCCTCGTACAAAGACAATTGCCCAAACGTCAAGCATTTCAGCGGTTCTTATCACGTGCGGATTTGTGAGACCTGTAAGCAAAACCGCTTGCTCTTTGACGTAAGCTAAAACATCGCTCATAAGATCCGAACCGCATGCACAAAGGATTTCCCTTTCGATTTCCTTGCAAACAAGCATTTTAGCGTTCAGAATGTCTTTTATGTCGGCAATGTTCAAATGCTACCCCCCCTTGCGATCGGTTATCTGTTCCATATATAGTTTGAAATCATAAATCATCCTGATGTAAGTATATCTTATCTTCGATAAAATTGCTATATGGTTGTCTATGTTGTCCTCATTTAATACTAAAGTTAAATCTCCGATAGCTTTTTCATAAAGCTCGATGAGTCCGTCAAGCACGTAAACGTCCTGTTGAGGAATTTTGTATTCATTAAGTATAGATAGCTTGTTTTGCAAACTGGTATTTATTGTTCTCACCCTGTCATATGCATCAGCAGTTATAATTTCTTCTTTTTCAATTTCATTTATAATCTGCGCAATCGCATCTTTCCCGTCATTAAGGAAAGTGAATGCATCCTTAATGCTCTGCACCTTTTCAAATGAGGCTGTAACTTCAATGCTGGCTCCGGGATATGATATCGGGTATATTGTTGATTCAAACCCTTGTGTGTCAAGAGCGCTTTTAGAGGTTTCAGCATCCGTAGAATCGGCATATGCCGCCGTCACTACCCTGTAAAACTGATCAAACAGTATAAAACCGGCACTTCCGGTTATTTGCGACTGCAGTGCCAGTTCTTCGGCGTTCTCTCTGCTTGCAAACGCTCCTATCTGTATGGCGCTTAACATAAGAGCTTCTATCTCTATCCGATCCGTAATAACATTCCCTATCTGTTCTTGATCGGCTTCTGTTGGTTCGATCCGTTCCGGCGGCTGCTCTTCCAAAGGATCTTGAGTATCTTGTTGTTCAGGAGGATAAACATCGCTTATAAAGTTATTCAACAATCCGCTTATGAAGCTTCCAATCAATCCTGCAAGTCCAAAATAAACAATAGCAAAAAGTAATGCGGCCATAGCGAGTACAATAACATATTTTTTCTGACTCTTTTTTTTCTTGAAGCGAGTGTATCGCATTTTAATTCCCCCCTCAAATGAATAATTCGATAATCCTGTCTCATTTTATCCGGTATATATTTATGGCAAGTCCAAGGTAAATATGATAAAATAGGCAAACATCGGTTTTTGATGGAGGTTGCGCATGAAATATCACATAGACACTATACCTGTTTGGGATGCCTTTAGGCTAGGAGGTGAATGTCCGTTGTGCACTCTTGAAAGCAATACGGAAAAATCTTATATAGAGTCTTTTTTAGGTGCATCTGTCATGGAACCTGATACCAGAGTGGAAGTCAACGAAAGAGGTTTTTGCCCACATCATTTCACATTGCTTTTTAACGCTCAAAACAGGCTTGGTTTGGCTCTAATGACACATACCTACCTTCAGGAAATAAAAAAAAAGTTTGAGCAAGTATCCGCAAAGCTTTGTAAGGATATCGCCAAATCTTCCTCCTCATCCGCTTCATTGTTTTTTTCTAAGGAAAAGCATAATCCCGCAACAGAATTTGCACAATGCATTAAACAACACAACTCCTCATGCGTGATATGTGAACGTATGCACAATACGCTCAATCGTTATGCTTATACAGTCCTTCATCTTTGGAATACAGATCCGGAATTTAAAGCTGTTCTTATGTCATCAAGAGGCTTTTGCCTGCCGCATCATGCAACCATAATTGAAATAGCAAAGGAAACGATGACTAATAAGAAATTGGAACAATGGACAAAAGACATATTGCCGATTGCTGTAAACGCCCTTAAGCTGTTGGAAGAAGAACTTTATTGGTTTACTCAAAAATTTGACTATCGTAACCAGGATAAACCATGGGGGAACTCAAAGGACGCTTTACCCAGAACTCTTCAAAAACTTACGGGAAAGATTATTGTATAAATTGACTTTTCGCACGGTTTAGCTCCTGTGATTCATTCATTATCATATGAATATCTTTCAAGCTTGACTCCAACCTCATTCAGTATTTCGACAGCCAATTCGTCAGGGTATGGCTGCATATAAACAATTCGCACGATTCCGCTATTTACAATGAGTTTTGAACATATTGCGCACGGTTGATGGGTGCAGTATATTGTAGCGCCTTCAATTGAGATACCAAGCCTTGCAGCCTGCACTATTGCATTTTGCTCAGCGTGTATCGCATAGCAATATTCTTGTTGCATGCCCGAAGGAATATTAGCTTTTCTCCTCAGGCATTCCCCTCTTTCCATACAGCTTAAATGCCCTGAAGGCGCACCGTTGTAACCGGTAGTTACTATCCTTTTATTCTTTACAATTACAGCTCCAATCTTCCTGTTTGACTGGTAGCAGCTAGTCCAATTAGCAATCGTCTGTGCAAGTTCCATAAATCTTTTATCCCATTTATCCATTAGGATCCTCCTATAAAAATGTCATTTACTTTCTACACACATTATACTGTCAGCAGAATTACTTTTCAAGCATCATGTAATACATCGTAATCGAGTGTATTTTAGATGTACATCGAGCTTTATGACTATAATTTAATTATTTGATTAATTTTGAGTAAAACACGTGAAATTTAGCTACAAACAGTATTTGCCACTGTCTATAGTTTTATATACACTATAACTGTAGTTAGCACTCATCGAATGCGAGTGCTAACAATTCGCAAATCAATTTTACATAGAGGAGGGTAAACAAACCTATGAACATCAAGCCTTTAGGCGACAGAGTCGTAATCAAACTGGTGGAAAGCGAAGAAACCACCCGACATGGGATAGTGCTCCCTAGCACTGCTAAGGAGAAACCTCAGATGGCCGAAGTTCTTGCCGTAGGTCCGGGCGGAATGGTAGACGGCAAAGAGATTCGCATGGAAGTCAAAGTCGGAGACAAGGTTATTTTCTCGAAGTATGCCGGTACAGAAGTAAAGCTTGACGATAAAGAGTATATCATAGTCAGGCAAAATGACGTTCTAGCAATTGTTCAGTAAAACAAAATTTTAATTTAGGAGGAATAAGAATGGCCAAACAAATACTTTACGGCGAGGATGCAAGAAGAGCCATTGAGCGCGGTGTAAACGCCCTGGCTGATACAGTAAAAATCACTTTAGGTCCCAGAGGCCGCAATGTTGTGCTCGATAAAAAATTCGGTTCTCCGCAAATCGTTAACGATGGTGTTACGATCGCAAAGGAAATCGAACTAAAGGATCCTTTTGAGAATATGGGTGCACAGCTTATAAGAGAAGTATCTACCAAAACAAATGATGTAGCAGGAGACGGAACGACTACCGCTGCCCTTCTTGCTCAGGCAATCATACGTGAAGGATTAAGAAATGTTGCGGCAGGCGCAAATCCGATGGCACTAAAAAAAGGAATCAAAAAAGCTGTAGAAACTACAGTAGAATCCTTAAGAGTTTTAAGTAAACCTATAGAAAACAAAGAAGCCATAGCGCAGGTAGCTTCAATAGCTGCTGCGGACGAAACGATCGGACAATTGATCTCCGATGCTATGGAAAAAGTGGGCAAAGACGGAGTAATCACTGTCGAAGAATCCAAATCCTTGCTTACAGAACTTGATGTAGTGGAAGGAATGCAGTTTGATCGCGGTTACATATCCCCTTATATGGTAACCGATACCGAAAAGATGGAAGCTGTGTTGGAAGATTCATTCATACTTATTACCGATAAAAAAATTGCAAGCATTCAAGAAATACTGCCGGTGCTTGAACAGATAGTTCAACAGGGCAGAAGGCTTGTCATTATTGCTGAAGACGTTGAAGGTGAAGCATTGGCAACACTTGTTGTCAACAAGTTAAGAGGTACATTTACTTGTGTCGCAGTTAAAGCCCCCGGATTTGGTGACAGAAGAAAAGCTATGTTACAAGATATCGCTGTATTAACCGGCGGTGTTGTAATCTCGGAAGAAGTCGGACTTGAACTTAAAGAAACAAAACTCGAACAGCTGGGTCGTGCACGTAAAGTTGTTGTTGACAAAGAAAATACCACTATTGTCGAAGGCAGCGGCGATGCCAAGGAGATCAAGAATCGCATATCTTCGATAAAAGCCCAGATTGAAGAAACGACCTCGGATTATGACAAGGAAAAGCTTCAGGAACGCTTGGCTAAACTATCGGGTGGTGTAGCTATAGTAAAAGTTGGCGCTGCAACAGAAACTGAAATGAAAGAAAAGAAATTAAGAATCGAAGATGCCTTAAATGCCACAAGGGCTGCTGTTGAAGAAGGAATAGTTCCCGGCGGCGGAACCGCATTAGTAAAAACCATGGCTGATGTGGAGGCGTTAATCGCAAAATCGAGCGGCGATGAAAAAACCGGAATGGAAATCGTAAAGCGCGCACTCGAAGAGCCTGTCAGGCAGATCGCTGCCAATGCAGGCATGGAAGGTTCAGTCGTAGCTGATAAGGTAAAAACCAGCAAAGTGGCTTATTTTGGATTTGACGCTCTAAAGGTGGAATATGGCGATATGGTAGCTAAGGGTATTATCGATCCTACCAAGGTTACCAGATCCGCACTTCAAAATGCAGCAAGTATTGCTTCAATGGTATTAACAACCGAGAGTATAGTTGCTGATATACCGGAAAAAGAACCAGCCGGCCCTCCGGGCGGCGCTCCTCCTATGTATTAAATTCCTACATAAAAAAGACGGTCATTTTGACCGTCTTTTTTATGTAAGATTAAGCGTTCGTACTATCTCTTCACGACCTTGAGATTCGTTAATTTCATCAAAAAATTGTGTATCATTTATTTCTTTTGAAGTCAGATAGTTAATTTCACCTCGAAATTGTTCCATAACACTGAAGACTGTTTTTTCAAACTCCAGAAGTTGTCTTCGTACTTCTCTTGAACGTACTTTCCATCGGGTTTTTTCGACGTCAAGTTTACATAGCTCTTCAACGGCTTTTCTGCATCCATCGTCAAGTATATCCTGTGCTTTTTGTTCAGCTTTAATTATGGCCTTCGAGACGTATGACTCTTGTTCCATATATCCCGATATTTTATGTTCCAAATCGTGTATATGAATTTTCAGTCGTCTGTTCTCTTCAGTCAGATCCATCATCCTGTCTTTTTTTTTCGAAAGCTCTTCTTCGTAATCTTTATACAACCCATCTATAAAAGTATCTACTTGTCCTCTTTTATAGCCTAATATAGCGGTTTTAAATCTTTTCTTCATACAAAATCAGCTCCCATTCCATAAAAGAACAATATACTATTTATAAGAGAAGAATTATGTAGATAAAAGCTGTCGAAGATGAACTAATTTTTAGTGTATCTAGCAACAACCGCTATTTTAAAAATTATACAGACTGTAACTTCAAAGCGAATATTCTTTCAGAAGATCATTTTTGAGATTATATAGCTTGCGAGAAAGATCAACTTTATAGATGTGTGGGTTTTTAAGCCTTTTATATTCCTCCCAAAACGTGTCCAAATCTTTTTGCGCAAATGTTTGTATATCAATCAGTTTTGGCGAGTCGTATATTTTAATTCCATCTTGAAAAACAGGAACTAACAAATCCTTAATCGTATAGTTATTTATTGTCATTATTTTCCATGTGTCTACAGGGTCAAAGATCGTCAATGGTCTGTTCTGATCTATCACTTCATCATCAAGCATAATCAAATCAGCAACAGCTTTCGAATCCTTATCATAAATCCTGCTAGCCTTCTTGTATCCCGGATTGGTTATTTTTGAAGGATTTTCAGATATCTTAATCTTTGGATACATAATGCCACCCGACTCTTCGGCAACTAATTTATATACCCCACCGAGAGCGGGGTTATCACTGCTTGTTATAAGCGCCGTTCCTACGCCCCAAATATCTACGGCTGCGCCTTGTGCTTTAAGATCCCAAATAGTCCATTCGTCAAGATCTCCTGAAGCAACTATTTTTGCGTCCATAAAGCCCGCCTGATTTAACATCTTCCTTGCCTTTTTGCTAAGATATGCTATGTCTCCTGAATCAAGCCGTATTCCTAACGACTTATAGCCCTTATGTCTCAACTCTTCAAATACGGTTATAGCATTTGGAACTCCGCTTTTCAAAGTATCATATGTATCCACTAACAGAAGACAATTTTCCGGAAAAGTTTCGGCATATGCACGAAATGCACTCAATTCGTCCGGAAAACTCATAACCCAACTATGTGCATGAGTACCTCGAACCGGTATTCCAAACAACTGCCCGGTCAAGACGTTTGAAGTAGCTGAGCAGCCGCCTATTATGGCAGCTCTCGCTCCGTACACACCGGCATCAGGCCCCTGCGCTCTTCTTAATCCGAATTCGAGCACAGTACCTCCCTGAGCTGCATGCACCACCCTACTTGCCTTTGTCGCAATCAAAGTCTGATGGTTAACTATATTGAGCAACGCAGTCTCAATAAGCTGAGCTTGCAATATCGGCGCTTTCACTCGTATCAGAGGTTCGTATGGAAAAACCACCGTCCCTTCAGGAATTGCATACAAATCTCCTGTAAATTTTAGTTTCCTAAGAGTCTCAAAAAAACTTTCATCAAACAAGTCAAGGCTTCTTAAGTATACAATGTCATCATCCGAGAAATGTAGTCCCTCAATATAGTCTATAACTTGCTCTAATCCCGCCACTACAGCATAACCATTATCTCCCGCACTCTTTCTGAAAAACAAGTCAAAGGCTACAATTCGATCTGCTTTGCCAATCTTATGATAGCCATACATCATGGTCAATTGATAAAGATCCGTGAGCATAGTAAGATTTCTGCCGTTATTATTCATGTAATAAGATTTCCCCCGTCATTTCATTCTTCTATAGTTGGTGTGACAGCTTTAGCTTAGTTTTGCCAGAGCAGCAATTGCCGAACCAGTCAGGTTAGCATTTTCAACTTCTACAAATTCACAATACAAACCCAATTTGTCATTCAGGTAGATCTTTAGATAATACTCCAATTTAGATCTAAAATTCTTCATCTTGTAGAAAGTAGAACCATCTGCAGTAATGCACACCGGACGACAAGGGTCATTCCCTTTTTCTGTCTTTATGATGACAGAGGTCAAATTGATGGCAACTAACTTTGCTGCTCTCTCTACCAGAGAGTCAATCAGGTAATACAAGGTTATGCGATCTTTTTGCCCTTCTTCTGAATTGCGGCTGCAACAGCTGGAAAGCAGATTTTCTCCATAGGGAAAATGTAAAAATTCATTAGCGTCGATGGTAGTTATGGTATTTATTGCTCTGATACTCGTTTTAAAAGTTTCAGAAAGAAGTCCATCCCTCACCGCAGCCATCACCAGGACAAATACCAGTCCCCCCAGATAACCGCCGGAAATCTTCTTCTCAAATTTAGCCTGGCCAGGATTGACAGTAGTTTCATCAAATTCTTTATCGATCTTTCCATATGGAGCTTTGCTGTAGTTTCCGGATTCCATATTTATAAGCATAGTATCATAGTTTTTGCCCGCTTCCTGTAGTTTGCCTATATTGGATCCTTTCTCAATATAGCAGGTATTAGTACCGGTACCCAATATATAGCCAACATAACTGTCAAACTGAATTTTAGAATATACCGCTTTTCCTCCCAGCAAAGTGGCAACCGTATCATTCAAGAGTACAATTTGCTTCGGATCCGTATAACCCGCATTCTTCAATGCCTCCAAAATACCAGCTCCGACAGGTTGTCCGTTCATATCCCGAACGCGAACTTCCTTTGTGAAGCGAATTAAATTGCCGTCTCCATTGGGAAGGATCTCTGTTGGATAGGAAAAACAGAATCCGATTTTATTGCTTTTATGTATAACAGGTTTCAAATAATCCGCAATTATCCTGAAAAATTCTTCTCTACCTATTTCTTCACCGATACCGGGCATGAAATGGGTACTAAAATCTTCTATTACCGGTCTTTTCTCATCATCGAAATAAACAACGGCTATACGTAAATTAGTTCCGCCTGCATCTATTACTATGATCCTTTCATTGATTCGGATTTCATCGGTCATAGGAATATAAGTAGGAAGCATGTCAAGACAGTCATCATAACCATCAAGTCCCTTCTGCATGTCCTGTAAAAACACTTCACATTCGCTCTGGATGTCAATACTCTCGTGGTCCATATGATTCAACTGCAAAAGTTTTTTAACTTTTTCCTTTATTTCCTTCATCTTACACCTCTTTCACTCAGTAATAAATATCTGCCCTAACCTGTTGCAGCACTAAGTACTCTTGATTCAGTATTTCAGTCAGAATCAACTCAAACTTTCTCCGATCACTGAAAAGGAAAATATGCAAAAGTACACCCCTTAAAATTGTTTCCCGCAAAAAAAGTTTTTGCAGTGAAATCATGGGTAGTTTATCATAAGATGTTGTAAATGAAAAGCACCCGTAAAATCAAAAACTTACCTTGACGCAGAAAAATATCTTATTATATACTCTAACTGACTGATCGAGGTTTTACAACAACTGAATAATGGAGGTAGTGCTTTAATGTGTAGATTTGATTTTAAGGTAAGTCCTAAAATGACTCCTGTCTTGGATAAAGATTTCCAACCGGCATCACTCGTAAACCGTGCTTTTTTGGATATGGTTGAAAAATCCGACAAAGGTGTTTTGCTTGCAATAGAACTTGAACGTTCGAATGGTCTAACTTCAACATATAGGACCAAAGTTTTTTCCGAAGACAGTGATTATGCGGAATCAAACCTATTTTATGTTGAACGCCTTCTCAAAACACTTCTATGGCAGAAGGGTGGATGGAAAATTACAATCGGGGGTCCGCGCAGCATTGGGGAATACATTGAGAAAGTATATTCAGATGGTGGTTTAAGGGCATTTGACGCTAAATTCATGAGCCGTGTTTATGAGAAAGAATTTACCGTTAAAACAACGGATTATGACAGCGTTCCTAATTCATGTGAAGATTCAAACCCTATAGGTCGCCATCTCGAAGGATGTCGCATAGGCTTTGATGCCGGCGGTAGTGACCGTAAAGTTTCTGCAGTGATAGACGGCGAAGTGGTTTATAGTGAAGAAGTTATATGGCATCCTAAAGTTAACTCCAATCCCGATTACCATTACAACGAGATACTTAAAGCTATAAAAACCGCTGCCGCTAAAATGCCGCGAGTCGACGCTATCGGAGTCAGTGCGGCAGGAATATATGTGAACAACCGTATAATGGTTGCCTCATTATTTTTAGAGGTTCAGGAAGACTTATTTAATGCAAAGGTAAAAGATATGTTCATTAACATTGCTAAAGAAATGGGCGATGTTCCGCTTGAAGTTGCAAATGACGGGGATGTAACTGCGCTTGCAGGAGCTATGGACATTGAAGACACAAATGTACTTGGTCTTGCTATGGGTACAAGTGAAGCAGGCGGTTTTATAGACGCAAAAGGGAATATCACAGGATGGCTAAACGAGTTAGCCTTTATTCCTGTTGATTTTAACCCCAAATCAATGGTGGATGAGTGGTCGGGGGATTTTGGATGCGGAGTAAAATATTTTTCGCAGGATGCAGTTATTAAGCTCGCCCCTGCTGCCGGAATCCAGCTTGAGAAAAAACATACGCCTGCCGAGAAATTACAAGCGATACATGATCTTCATGCTAAGGGAGATACAAGGACAAAGCTTATTTTCGAGTCCATTGGCTGCTACCTTGGCTATGCTGTGGCTCACTATACCGATTTTTATGATATAAAGCATGTGCTTGTTCTAGGCAGAGTTACATCAGGTGATGGCGGAAACATTATCGTGGAAACTGCAAAGAAAGTTTTACAGGTTGAATTTCCTACGATAGCCGAAAGAGTTACTATACATTTACCGGATGAGACTAATAGGCGGGTAGGGCAATCTATCGCTGCGGCAAGCCTTCCGAAAATTAAACCAGGGGTTGCAGTTTAATATTGTTTGAAGCACTCTAAATATCTTCATCCAACCAGTTTTACGCAATCGGCACCTAATAAGTCATTTAGCTTTTTTATTAATTCGTCTATCGCCTCGACCCATAGCCCTTTATCGGCTATAAATTTTCGTCCTGTTTCTTCGATAAAAAGACATACCGGAGTCTCTCCCCTATATTGTCTTAGCAAAGGGGAGAGTTTTCCTTCAATATCTATCGGATGGTTTCGATCAATTTTAAGATATAGCTTGTGATTATTTTTTTTGGATAATTTCCGGATAGACTCACACAGTATTGTCGGATTTTCATCCTCTCTCAAACTCATTCTTCCTTCTATCAACACAGTATTGTTTTCAGCGATAAGAGACGCAACCTTTTGGTAAGTGGCAGGGAAAACTATCACTTCAACCTTGTCATATAGATCTTCTAATGTAACAAACGCCATCATGCTGTTGTTACGCGAAGATTTTAGTTTTACTTCCGTAATAATTCCGCCAATTAAGATTTTTGAACCGTCTTTTAAAGCATTATCGGAAGTTGTGATATCTTTTTCTGTATGAGTAAGAGAATTAATCTCCAATGTAGAGTGCAAAGAATCCAGTATATCCTTAAACTCATGTAGAGGATGTCCGGTGACATATAGTCCGAGTATTTGCTTTTCCATCAATAACAGTTTTTCGCTCGAAAATTCCTGAATGTCAGGGTAAACGAAGCCAGTGGCTTCGCTGTTATTTTTAGTGTTTATGTGTTCAAACAATGTGATCTGTCCTGTAATGTTGTCCTTACGCTTTCGTCCTGCCTCATCCATCAATCTTTCGTAAACCGAAAGCTTCTGAGCGCGATTGCCGCCAAGTGAATCTGTCGCCCCACATTTTATAAGACTCTCAACCATTCTCCTGTTGATTCCTATAATTTCCATTGTATGGCAAAATTCCGCAAAGCTAATGAAGCGCCCTTTTTCTTTTCTGGTTTGAATTATAGATTCAATGGCTGCTACACCGACATTTTTTACAGCGGACAATCCAAACCATATTTTGGTTCCATCGGCTGTGAATTTTGAATAGCACTCATTAATATTCGGCGGCTTAATTTCAATATTTGTTTTTCTGCAATACTGTATATACATGCTTATTTTTCCGCTATTATCAATTACGCTGTTCAAAAGAGCCGCCATGAACTGGACGGGATAATGGCATTTAAGCCATGCGGTCTGATATGCTATCAGAGCGTACGCTGCGGCATGTGATTTGTTGAAGGCATAATTGGCAAAATCGGCTATTTCATCAAATATTCTCCCGGCCTGACTTTCTGTAAGTCCCTTTTTCAGCGCCCCGGGTATGATAATATTTTCTTTTTCATCTTTCAAACCTTTGATGAAAATATGTCTTTCCTTTTCCATAGCTTCTGCTTTTTTCTTTGACATAACCCTGCGCACAAGGTCAGAGCGTCCTAACGAATAACCGGCTACGTCCCTTACAATCTGCATCACCTGTTCTTGGTATACCATGCATCCATATGTAACTTTAAGTGCGGGCATCAAAGTATCATGTATATAATCTATCTTTTCAGGATTGTTTTTATTGGCGATGTATTTGGGTATCTGATCCATAGGACCGGGGCGATATAGTGAAATCCCGGCTATTATGTCTTCAAAAGTATCCGGCTTTAAATCTCTTAGAAACATCCTCATTCCGCTGCTCTCCAGCTGAAACACCCCATCTGTATCAGCTTGCCCCAACATTTCATAGACCTTTTGATCGTTTAGAGGAATATCTTGAATATTAATTTGCTTTCCGCAATCAGCCTGAATCATCTCTACTGCATCTCTTAAAACGGTCAGCGTTCTTAACCCCAGAAAATCCATTTTCAATAATCCTAAATCTTCTAATGCTCCCATAGAGTATTGAGTAGTCACGCAATCATTGTTTTTTTGTAGAGGAACATGATGAGTAATAGGATCTTTTGAAATTACGACACCTGCGGCATGAGTAGATGCATGTCGCGGCATTCCTTCAAGCTTTCTGGAAGTTTCGATCAGATTTTTGATCGTTAAGTCGTTATCAAAAAGTTTTCTTAGATCTCTATTTTGATCGAGCGCTTTATCTATGGTCATCCCTATTTCATAAGGGATCATTTTTGCTATTTTGTCTATTTCGGCATAGGGCAGGGCTAATGCTCGGCCTACATCCCTTATGCTTGCCCGTGCAGCCATAGTGCCGAATGTGATAATCTGCGCTACCCTATCAGCGCCGTACTTTGCAACCACATAATCTATTACCTCCTGCCGTCTTTCAAAACAGAAGTCAATATCTATATCAGGCATGCTTACTCTTTCGGGATTCAGAAATCTCTCAAAAATCAATCCATATGTCAATGGATCTATCTGTGTAATTCCCAGCACATACGCAACAATACTGCCGGCTGCACTGCCGCGGCCGGGTCCTACCATAATTCCCCTGTCAACCGCATATTTTATAAAATCTCTTACTATGAGGAAATAATCTACATATCCTAAGCGCTTTATCATATCCAGTTCGTAATTGAGCCTTTCAATTTGCTGAGTGGTAGGTTCACGAAATCTCTTAAGTAATCCATCGCGGCAAAGCATGGTGAGATACTCAAATGAGTCGGTCCCTTCAGAAAATTTATATTCGGGCATATGCAAAGTATCAAAGTCGAAATCGACCTTGCATCTTTGCGCTATCTGAACTGTATTAACAATGGCTTGCGGGCAGTTTGGGAATAGGGATGTCATCTCATACGGTGACTTTAAATAAAACTGGTCGCCGTCAAATTTAAGCCTATCTTTATCAAATACTGTTTTCCCTGTTTGTATGCACAACAAAACATCATGTGCTCTTGTGTCTTCTCTATCTACATAATGCACATCATTCGTAGCGACAAGTGGTATACCTGTTTCCAGACTTATTTTCACAAGCTCTTCGTTTATCAGTTTTTGACCTGCGAGACCTTGATCCTGAAGTTCCAAATAGAAATTATCCTGTCCGAATATACCTTTCAGTCTTAATGCTAAGTCTTTCGCCTGAAAAAAACGATTTGCTTGTATAAGTCGCGGTATATCTCCCATAAGGCAAGCGCTTAAACAAATCAATCCTTGGCTTAAGTCAGATAGGATCTCATAATCAATTCTTGGCTTGTAATAAAACCCTTCGATAAACCCAATGGATACCAATTGCATTAGGTTTCGATACCCTTGCTGTGTTTCAGCTAACAACACTAAATGTGAATAGTTGTTGTCTGTGCGCGATTCTTTATCCTTCATTGATCTTGGGGCTAAATACACCTCACAGCCGATTAGTGGATGTATGCCTTTAGCTTTTGCTTGCTTATAAAATTCAATCACGCCATACATAACACCATGATCGGTTATAGCGATCGAATCCATACCTAGCTCCCGGCATCTGTCTAATAGCGTCGTGATACGCGAAGCCCCATCTAAAAGACTATATTCAGTATGCACATGCAAATGTGTAAACTGTGTTTTATTCCCTTTTTTAAGAGGATTAGTATATTCAATTATCCTGTGATGTTTTGTTTCCATATCGTTCCTTCAATTCTGAGGCTAAAATGTCAAGTTGTCTTAATCTATGGTTCACTCCGGATTTCCCCACAGGCGGATTTAGTATCTGACCTAATTCTTTAAGGCTTGCATCGGCATACATAAGTCTGGCTATTGCGATCTCCCTAAGCAATGGGGGAAGCGAATAAATTCCAATTCGGTCGTTTATATACTTAATGTTTTCGATTTGCCTGACGGCTGCGTTAACGGTTTTTGTAAGATTTGCGGTCTCACAATTTACAATGCGATTGATATTGTTGCGGATATCCTTATATACTCTCATATTCTCAAGGCGCAGCAATGCTTCATGGGCTCCTATTATGCGTAAAAGCCCAACAATATGTTCCCCTTCTTTCAGGTAAACTACAAAGCTGTTTTTTCTTTCGATAACTTTAGCGTGCAAGCCAAATTCGTTTAATAGTGCGCACAAATCCGATCCGTATTGACTGCTGTGAGTAACAAACTCAAGGTGATAACCTTTCTCCGGATCACTCAATGAACCTGCGCCTAAGAATGCCCCTCGAATATGAGCTTTTTTACAGCATTTTTTTCGTATGATGCTGTGGTAGACGCTTGAGTTTATGCCTATTTTACCTTTTTTGTCTCCGTGTATAATATGCATATCCGCTAATATATTAGCTACTTTGGTTGATTGAGGTATCGTCAAGATGTAGCTGTTTTTCTTATTTAATCTGAAATTTTTCCTGACAATCATTTCAGTGTTAATGCTGTAAAGTCTTTTAAAAAACATGAATATCCTTCTTGCCGTAGAAGCATTTTCGGTAGAAATATGCAAACTCGTAATACTTTGTCCGGAGAGCCTTATCGTACCACATGTATAGGCAAACGCCACCAATTCCGACAACATACAGCACTTTTTTTTAACCGGGATTCGTCCAAGCTCATCTTTTATATCAAATGAAAATGTCATATAAAACTCCTGTTTTATTTATCCATCCATCTTCAATTTCTGGTTTCTGATATATCTCTGTGCTCTACCGTTACTCTATGTCCTTTTGATTTTAGTAACTCAAAAAGGGCGTTTGCAATGGCAACTGAACGATGTCTTCCACCTGTACAGCCAATTCCAACGACAAGCTGGAATTTTCCTTCCCTTGTATAATATGGAACTAAAAATTCCAACATATCGACAAGTCTATCCAGAAAATCCTTTGTTTCAGAAAATGAAAAAATATATTTTTTTACATCTATGTGTTCCCCTGAAAAATCTTTAAGTTCATCTATATAGAACGGATTCGGGAGAAATCTAACGTCAAATACCAGATCTGCGTCAAGCAGTATACCGCGTCTAAAACCAAAAGATATTACCGAAATCGAAATATTGCTCTTCAAATCTAATTCTCCGAACATCTCCGACAATATATCCTTTATCTGTTTTGGCTGCATGTGCGTAGTATCTATTGTATAAGTAGCTTTTTCCTGTACCTTCTTGAGACGCTCTCTTTCGATATTAATACCTTGAATCAGTCTGCCCTCTTTAACCAACGGATGCATTCTTCTGCTCTCTTTATATCGTTTGATAAGCACATCGTCTTGAGCATCCAAAAAGAGTATCTCATACGTAAATCCATCATCTCTGAGCATTTGTAAACACTCAAGCAAGTCATCAAAAAAACCGCCGCCTCGAATATCCACCACTACAGCCGCTTTGCCTTTATCTCCCCAAGATTGATAACACAACTCGGCAAATTTAGGCATAAGCTTTGGTGGTATATTATCGATGCAAAAAAAACCTAAATCCTCCATGCAACGAATCGCAAGAGTTTTACCCGCTCCTGAAAGACCGGTTATCACGACTAAGCGCATATGTTATCCCTCCTGCCCTTATTGTTCTAATCAATGCACTCGGCATTGATTATTCGATTAACAGGTACTCCCGCTAGATCGGCAATCTTAAGAGCGATATCAAAATTTCCGACTTCGCCGGGAGTATGAGCATCGCTGTTAATAACGAACGAAGCTCCTTCTTCCAAAGCTATTTTAACATATTCCACGTTTTTTGGCGATATTTGTTGGTAAGATGTCGTTTTACGTAACGCACTATCTTTTCTCGTGAGATATACATCATGATGAGGGTTTATCTCAAGAGCGACATTCTTTTTTGCCGCATGTTTCGCCAACAGCCTGATGTCAATTTGTGCTTTAGCTCCAGGATGTGTAATAATGCTGACAGGGTTGCGTTCTATTGCGTTAATCATAGCCTGAGTGTTCATTTGGCTTAGTTCATGCCGGTCATTTCTTACAATCGCATTAAGTCTGTTCTTAAAGAATAGCTGCCATGCATCCTTTATCGTAAAAGGTGTAACCGCTCTGTGATAACCAACCGATATCAAATCAAACCTATGAATCAAATTATAAGGTACATCTATCTCTCCGTTTAGTCCGATAGGGTTGGCTTCAACTCCCAACAAGACTTCAATTGAAGGATAATGCTTATTCAGGCGGTCGATTTCAATTCGAATTTTATCGATATCCTTCAATTTCATACCAATCCCAATATGATTAAATCCGTGATCCGATATGGCGATTTTCTTTAAACCTTTTGAGATAGCAGCCAACACGTTATCCTCTATGCTGCCTTTCCCATCTGAATAACGGGTATGCGTATGATAATCGGCCGTTATAACGTAGGCCAAATCCTAAAACCTCCATTTTTTCTTATTCACCGATTATTTTAATCTCAAGAAATAAATCTATTCCTGCATTTTTCTTAACTGTGTCCTTCACGATTTCTGTCAAGGCAATAACATCATATGCTGTCGCATTCCCGAGATTAACTATAAACCCACAATGCAGTCCTGAAACTTGCGCATCGCCAATCCTTAAGCCTCTTAGGCCTGCCTCGTAAATGAGTTTTCCGGCAAAGTAGCCCGGCGGACGTTTGAAGATACTTCCGGCACTCGGGAACGAGAGAGGTTGTTTCAGTTGTCTTAGCGAGGTATATTCATCAACCAATGCGTTTATTGCCTTCCTGTCACCATGTTTTAGTTCCATATCAGCTTCAAGCATAATAAGGCCTTCCTTTTGAATACGGCTGTTACGATACGAGAAGTCAAGCGCTTTATTTGTGATTTCGAATTCCTCTCCGTCGCTGTTTAAAACCAAAACTGATTGCACAATATCCTTCATCTCTCCTGTATATGCACCCGCGTTCATCGCTATCGCTCCGCCTATTGTTCCGGGTATCCCGACAGCAAACTCCAGTCCCGATAATCCTGCGTCAATAGTCGCTTTTGAAACAGTTGATATCAACGCGCCGGCCTGTGCCCATACCTTATTGCCATTAATACTGATTTTGTTAAAATGGTCAGAAATTTTTATGATTAATCCTCTAAAGCCTTTGTCGCAAACAAGCAAATTACTGCCATTCCCGATAACATAATATGGAATACCCATGCTGCGACATTCAAAAATAGCCGTACGAATATATTGCACATCCGATGCCAAAATCATTAAATCAGTAGGACCGCCGATTTGAAATGAAGTATGCTTTTTCATCGACTCATTTTTTAGTATCAGCTCATTTGGTATACGGCAGGTAAGCCGCTCAAAAAGCTTTTCAATATTCATTTTCTAATCTACACCTGAATTGATTAATGTATTTAATCTGTCATTCAACTCCTGCGCCGCGAAATAACCCATATTTTTAAGTCTCCAGCTTCTTGCAGCTACTTCAACAATAATAGCAAGGTTTCTTCCTGGTCTTACAGGTATCACTATTTTAGGCAGCTTTACCCCAAGTATTTCAGAATATTCCTGACTTAATCCCAACCGATCGTACTCTTTTTTATTGTCCCAAATCTCCATGAAAATTACTATATCAAGCGGTTTATTATTTATTACCGCTCCAACTCCATACATTGCCTTAACATCAATTATACCAACACCGCGTATCTCCATAAAATGACGTATAAGCGGCGGCGATTCGCCAATTAAACGATTTTCAGCAACTCGCTTAATATCAACCGCATCATCGGCAACAAGCCTATGTCCTCTCTTGACAAGCTCCAATGCGGTTTCGCTCTTCCCAATTCCACTCTCTCCCATTAACAATACGCCTACCCCATAAACATCAACCAGCACACCATGGCGGGTAGTCGTTGGAGCCAGAACAGAATCTATGTAAATAATCAACTTGTGTATAAGGCTTGTAGTAACCATTTTCGATCGCAATATCGGTCTTTTATATCTGTTCGCTGACTTCATTATATAGTCCGGAATATCCATATTGCGAGAAATTATCACACAGGGTATATCGTGTCGAAAGAATCTGTCAAGTCTTTCTTCGCGTAAACTTGGATCCATACACTCAAGATAGGTCATCTCGACTTTCCCTATAATCTGGATTCTGTCCTGAGCAAAATAATCAAAAAAACCTGAAAATTGTAGTCCTGGCCTATTGATATCGCTGGTTGTGATGTCTATTTCAGCGCTGTTTCCGTCGTATGCAATATCAAGTTCCAGTTCCTTTATTAAATCATCCACAGGTACACAGCTCAACTCTTAGTCCTCCTTTATCACAAATTTTTTAATAACATGGGCAACTCCGTCGTCTTCATTGGAGTGGGTAATAAAATCAGCATGCTTTTTAACATCCTCAGGCGCATTGCTCATAGCTACTCCAAGTCCTGCATATTTAATCATAGAAATGTCATTATAACCGTCTCCGATGGCAATCACTTCTTCGCGTTTTATTCCAAGCGATTGTGCCAGATGTTCAAGAGCACTGCCTTTGCTTGCTTCTATGTTGGTAAATTCAAGGTAATTTGATTTGGAAATAGTTATTTCGGCTTTACCTTTAAACATCTCAGTATAAAGACCCGTAAGATACGAAATGGTTTCAGGGCTATCCATAATAAGAACTTTTAACGGTTCTTCGACTAAAAAGTCCTCAAGTCGTTTAACTGCCCTGCCCTCAATCCCACTTAAGGCATAGTACATTTTACTATATCCGTTATGTTTGTCAAAAAAATAGTCATCACCTATATAAGTCTGTATATGTACTCCATGTTTACGGCTTTCTTCAATAATTTCCAAGGAAATATCCAATGACAGCGGCCGAGCCAAAACCACTTCATTTGAGATTGCGTTTTTTATAAGTGCGCCTTGATAAGTTATTACCGGAACATCAAGTTTTAGCTGTTCAACATACGGCACAGTTGATCTAAACATCCTGCCAGTAGAAATAGTCACTATCACACCCATTGAAACAGCATGCGAAATAGCTTGCCTGTTAATCGGACTTATGCTTAAATCTTGCGCTAACAGCGTATCGTCCAGATCAATGGCAATCATCTTATATTCCAAAAAATTCACTCCATTCTTTCTGATACAATATTAGTCTCGCATTCGCGGAATTACTATTAAAGCAATCAGATATGCAATCACTCCACCAATAAAACCCGTTGCTATTGTAAATAAAATCCACACCAGTCGTATAATGGTTGAATCAACTGCAAAATATTCTGCAATTCCGCCGCATACGCCACTTATTTTGGAATCATTCTGTGAGAGATAAAGCTTTTTCATGACACACCTCCCTATATCTTAGTATAACTATTTGTGAAACCAATGTCTATACGATCAACGAAAATACTCAAAAAGGCTCTGCGCGGATTTTTTATTCATTCCGCCTATTTTTACAAGTTCATCTATGCTCGATGCTTTTATGGCTTCAATTGAGCCGAAATGTTTAAACAAAGCAATCCTGCGTTTTTTGCCAATACCCGGTATATCTTCCAGTGTGGAGTGAAGGGTAGAACTATTTCTTAAGCTTCTATGATAAGTTATGGCAAACCTATGGGCCTCATCTCTTATCCTTTGCAATAGATGTAGTGCGCTTGAATCGCGCGGGATAACCAAAGGTGCGTTTTTCTCTTCAACATATACTTCTTCTAATTCCTTGGCAAGTCCTATTATGGGCATTCCATGTATACCCAATTTCTTTAATACTGATACCGCAGCATTAAGCTGGCCTTTACCGCCATCAACCATTACCAGATTTGGCAATTTTAAAAACTTACCGCTATAGGAATCATTCCCTTCGTCTTCAAGTGTTTTTTTTTCATCAATGATCTTTCTAAAACGCCTTTCTACTATTTGCGCGATGCTGGCAAAATCATCGGGCAAGTCATTCATTCCTTTAATTCTGAATCTTCTGTAATCTTTGTGCATAGGGTTACCGGCTTCGAATACCACCATCGAACCTACCGATTCAGTTCCTTGTAGATTGGAAATATCGAATGCTTCGATCCGGTTCGGGATACTGTCTAAACCTATATATTTCGCCAGTTCTTCCAATGCTCCTGCGGTTTTCTTGTGTTTAAGATTATTCTGATGAACAAGCTCATTTAATCCATGTTGTGCATTGCGCATTGCCATATCCAACAATTCCTTTTTCTCCCCTTTTCGAGGTGTGAATATTCGTACTTTACTGCCCTTGATTCGGGAGAGCCATTTTAAAAGTGCACTCAAATCTTCGATTCCCTGCTGTAACAAAATGCTTGACGGGATGAAATCGGCAGACATATAAAACTGCTTTATAAAAGCTTCTATTATTTCTCCCATCTCCACATTTTCTGTTTTTTCAAGCATAAATTGCCCCGTCCCAGTTATTGCCCCGTTTCGTATATAAAGAACTTGTGCTATAGCTTCACTGTTACACTTTACAAAGGCTAAAACATCCTGATCATGCTTATCCGTTGAAACGATCTTCTGCCCTTGCATTATCCTTTCTACTGATGCAACACGATTTCTTAAAACCGTCGCTCGCTCAAACTCCAAGCTGTCGGCAGCCTCAATCATTCTAGCCTTGAGTTCCTTAAGTAGAATCTCGTATTTCCCTTCCAAAAATCTGCAAACTTGCATAACCATATTCTTGTAGTCGTCTTTATCTATATTACCTCTACAAAGCCCTTGACATTGATTTATGTGAAAATATAGGCAAGGTCTGCTATGAGCAGAATTCCCAATTTTTTTATTGCACGACCTTATCGGGAATATTTCCCTTATGAGTTCCAAGGTTTCCCTTACGTCTTTTGAGCTTAAATAAGGGCCGAAATATCTTGCGCTATCTTTTTCTATCTTGCGAGCAAAAAGGAGCCTTGGATACTCATCAGCGACCGTAATTTTAATATAGGCATAGCTCTTGTCGTCTTTTAGTGATACATTGTATTTGGGCTTATGTTTTTTTATGAGATTGCATTCAAGTATAAGCGCTTCCAATTCCGAATCGGTTAGAATAATTTCAAAGTCATGAATCTTTTCTACCATTAAACTTATTCTATGCGAATGACCGCCTGAATTTCGAAAATACTGTCTCACGCGGTTTTTAAGCGACACAGCCTTCCCAATATACAATATATCATTTAAGACATCTTTCATAATGTAAACGCCTGGACCATCAGGCAGGTTTTTTAGCTTTTCTTTCAAAGGATCATTACACACATTACACCAACCCGGGTTATTATTTTCATAACACAATTCTATAAAAAAAGAAGCCTTTTGTATAGGCTTCTTTTTTTTGTTGGTGTATTAGCTAAGCAGCGGTTTTTTAAGAATCGATAGTTTTAAAAGCGTCTGATAGACCGCAAGTGATATCGTTGCATCGACTGCATGGTGCATCATTGTACCAAGACCTGTAACGATGAATGCTTCACTTAAACTAAATCCGAAAGGTAATACCACCAAAGCTTCCAAAAGTCCATGAAGTGGCATAGTGATTATAAACACCATCCAGAAAGGCATTCCTTTTTTATATGCATATGCCCCTACTCCTCCGAAAATTGCGTGCATAAGGGCTCTTGCTGCAATAACCATAGGCAATCTCATCGCAAAACCTATGGCTGAACCTACGCCAACAAAAACAGCCACTGCCGGGTTTATTGCCATAGCAAGCATAACGGGCACATGTGAAGCAATTGTTGCCGAAAACGGTGGTATAACAATCGATAATGGCGTTCCTGCGAAAAACATGGGTATCATAACAGAGATAGCAGCTAACAGACCCCCGATGACTAAATCCTTTGTCTTCATGACATATCCCTCCAACTTCATTTATTGGTAATATTGTATGTCATGATAAGTGTAAATGCAAGTGTAATGTCAGTCAATTCTGTATATTTCGAAATAAAAATTGCCGATTAGTTTTCAATTACTATCGGCAATTAAGAGTGGTGCGCCTGACAGGAGTCGAACCTGCGACCTTTCGAGTCGGACGAGGCATACTTATAACATTCTATAATTTACTAAAACATGGATTTATCAAGGAAAACGAGGGATAACTGTCTGTAGATAATTATACTTATCTAAAACTTTTGTGGGAATAATGTGGGAAAATAGTAGCAGTGTTAGAAAACATATTGGGACACTTCTTATTGAGAATATTACTGGTAGAGACGAGTCGTACAATGAAAAGGTACCTATCGGTTTCGATACGATTGTGACTTTTGCTGACGAATATTCCAGATTCTGTGATGATTCCAGTCCATCAAATTTACCCTTATTCACACATGTCCAAGCAGAATAATTATCTACACGGCGCACAATTCGCTGGAATGCGGTATTAGAGGAAGCTGTGCTATAATAAGGCACATACCTATAGTTTAATATTTCAAGAGTCAACCAGTTTACAAGATACGCTGCTAATCCACAGACTATCCCAACGACCTGATTGTCCTTCTTTGGGGTGCGAACATTTAGGTTACCCAATCCTCCGCAACAGCAGCGCATAGGTCGCAATCTTCATATCCCTTATGACTTCTATACTTCTGCCGGGCATGGCCTTCGTATTTCATTCCAGCTTCTAGCATCACTTTATATGTACCATTCCGCAGCACAATTGCTTAATCTAATCGACCAGTCGCCAATCAGCCTTATAAATCGTTCGTATTAACTTGAAAACCCAGGCGGTGACTCGCTTTATTAGGCATCAACGCCTTCTCGTCCTCGGTTAACAGCTTATAGATGTCGCGGAACTCCTTGTCCGTGACATTACCTTTGCCCAACGCTTTCAGTGCCTAAAGAACAAGCGCAGCTTAAATGATATGTAAATAATTTCGATTTTATTGTCTGTGAGTTTGAATTTTAACGTTATTCCCTCTGATTCATAAGTCTTATATGGCCCGTCGCTGACATAGAGTCAGACAGGAGGCTCCCGTGTGAACAGGCCAAGCGTGTTCAGCGCAGTGTCGCCGCACAGAACAATAGTACAGCCGTAATTTCAGGCAATCGCCTTTGCGATGTCGTCGGAGCGGGGCGGAACGTTCTTGTTCAAAAGCTCACTAAAGTGGGGCTTGACATAGAAACTGCGTATAATGTGAAGCGACTCACTTGTTTCTTCAATGCGAGTTTGGCACTTGTTGATTTTTGATTCATATGCTAAATCGAAAAAGTCAGTAAGAACAAAAACAATTGAATTCTCAACTGTCAGCTTAACGTCAGCGACATGTCAAGGCAAGTTACTGAGGAAGTCAGATAACCAAGTGATATAATATCTACTCCCGTATTGGCCACTTCAAGCAATCTATCATATGTGATTCCGCCGGATGCTTCAATCAATGTTCTTTTCGCTATAAGTTTTACTGCCGCTTCCATATCAGCAGCGCTCATATTATCGAGCATGATAATATCCACTCCGCAATCGAGCGCTTCTTTGACCTGTTCAATGCTTGCAGTTTCGACTTCAATTTTTGTCGTAAATCCGGTATTGCGTCTTACGCGAAGCACAGCCTCGGTCAGAGTACCGGCTCCTTTTATGTGATTATCCTTAATCAACACCATATCTGAAAGATTAAAACGATGATTAAGGCCGCCGCCTATCCTAACGGCATATTTTTCAAGAATCCGCAAGCCAGGTGTGGTCTTTCGGGTATCTGTTATTCCGGCATGAGTGTGACTAATCAATTCTGTCGCATTCTTTGTAGCCGTTGCTATCCCGGACATTCTTTGGAGAAAGTTAAGGGCAACTCTTTCCGCTGTCAGAATAGCCGAGATTTTACCTTTTATATGAGCAATTTTATCCCCTATATCAATCAAATCCCCGTCATTTCGCAATGCCTTGAATTCGAGTGTCCTATCAACCTGGGCAAATACTTCTTCCGCAATGAACATTCCTGCCAATATTCCTTGTTCTTTTGCGGTTATGAAAGCTTCTCCACTCTCGTTACCAAAAATACTTTTGGTAGTTAAGTCTCCGTTCCCAATATCCTCACGCAAAGCCTGTGTTACAATATCCCTGTATACTACGTGTTCCAAAGCATTAGCCTCCTTAATTCGCGCACCTTCTCAGAGTGGCAACAACCTGAATTTGTACTCTCAACAATACGGCTCTCCCATAGCTCATCCTCTTCGGGATAATCCGCTCTATAGTGGCATCCGCGACTTTCAGTCCTCAAAAGAGCACTATCAACCATTGCTTTTGCGGTTATAAAAAGGTTTTTCATCTCGAATGCCACGCGATCCTTTAGTTTCGCATTAAATATCTTTTCATTATCTCTTAAAAACCTCTTTACGACTAAGAGCCCCTGTTCATTGCGATAAATACCTACATATCTAAACATCAAAATCCGTAAACTCTCAAAAGTTCGTCTGAAACTTGTGGAATCGGTGAGCATCATTTTATTTTCTTTTTGATAATCGTCGCACTTAAACTTTGTCAAAGGCTGCTTAGCCGTTTTTTCTATATGTTTGACGGCTCTATCCGCAAACACCAATGATTCAAGAAGCGAATTGCTGGCTAAGCGATTTGCCCCGTGCACACCGGAACATGCGACTTCACCGCAAGCATAAAGTCCGTCAAGACTGGTTTCGCCCCATAAACCCGTCTCTATCCCGCCAATCATATAATGAGCGGCAGGCGTAACCGGTAAAAGAACCTTTGCCAAGTTAAAACCATATTCCATTGTTTTTTTATAGATCGAAGGAAAGCGATCTTTCAAAAAGCTTTGATTTCGAGCGGTAATATCGATATATACGCAATCCTTGCCATATTTTATCATCTGGTCAAGAATAGCTCGCGAAACAACATCTCGAGGTGCCATTTCAGCCATATCATGATACTCGGGCATAAACCTTTTTCCTTCCGGATTCTTAAGTAAAGCTCCCTCGCCTCTAAGTGCTTCTGATATAAGCATATATTCGTTTTCCGATACCTTAAAAGCAGTCGGATGAAATTGCATGAATTCCATGTCAACTGTCTTTACTCCCGCTTCATAAGCCATGGCTATGCCGTCTCCCGTTGCGGCTTTTGAGTTTGTGCTGCATGAAAACACTCGTCCTGCGCCTCCTGTTGCAAGCATAACGCAAGAGCCGTGATAAATTTGACCCGAAAGTGTCCTTACCCCTATAGCTTTCGAATCGCTCACTAAAAGTTGAGTCGCAAAAGTATTTTCCAATATATCAATGTTTTGTCCCGTAAACAGCTTTTTCTTCAATGTATCGTGTAATGCCATGCCGGTCGCATCACCGTTCGCATAAACAATCCGGTTTTCAGAATGTGCCCCCTCCCTTCCCAAAGCAAACAGACCCCGATCCATACAAAAAGGCATACTCATCTCAGAAAGCTGTTTAACAATAAATGGTGCATTTTCAGCCAATATTTTGACAGCTTCAACATTGCAATGTCCATACCCCGCCATAATTGTATCAATCATATGCTTTTTCGTGCTGTCATTTTCTCCTATGGCGGCTGCGATACCTCCTTGAGCCATATAGGTGTTGCAGTCATTTAATCGGCCCTTTGTTATTATACACACTTTGGCAAAATGTGATGCTTTTATAGCTGCGTACATTCCTGCCACACCACTGCCTACAATAATCAGATCATAAATAAAAGGATTTTCGTCATATCGCATCTTCATATCCAAAACCCTATACGACAGCAAGCATGCGCTCAAGCGGTATGCGTGCGGCTTCTAATATCGGCTTTGCAACGCTTATTTGCGGCTGCATATTTTCAAGTGCATTGCATATGCTGTGAAGATTGGTTTGCTTCATGTTCGGGCATATCAGCCCTTGTGAAAGAAGAAAGAATTTCTTTTGAGGATTTTCTTTTTGAAGGCGATGAATAAGCCCCATTTCGGTACCGACAATTATTTTATGGAAATCTGTTTCACGGGCAAATTTTATCATCTCTCCTGTAGAAAGAGCAAAATCCGCGGCAGCTACAACCTCCGGCCGACATTCGGGATGTATTATTACAGTGGCGTCGGGATGAACCTTTCGTACCGCTTCTATATCTTTTAGCTCAACACAATGGTGCGTTATGCAATAGCCCTCCCAAAGAATAATGCGTTTACCGGTCTTTCCGGCTACATGAATACCTAAGTTTTGATCGGGTACAAATAATATCTCATCAGCCTGCAATGAATTGACAACCTTAACCGCGTTAGAGGATGTTACACAAATATCGCTCTCCGCTTTTACCTCGGCAGTAGAGTTTATATATGTTACGGTAACTGCTTTTTTATGACGGGATTTCTTTTCCCTTAGCTCATCCGCCGTGATCATATCGGCAAGAGGACAGCCAGCGAGAATTTCAGGCAACAGAACAATTTTCTCCGGCGCAAGAATCGCAGCCGTTTCAGCCATGAAATATACTCCGCAAAAAACGATAACATCCGCTCCGGATCGCGCTGCTACACGGCTTAACTCCAATGAATCCCCAACGAAATCAGCTATATCCTGTACTTCGCCAATCTGGTAATTATGAGCTAATATTACTGCGTTTCGCAGTCTTTTCAGCTCTGTGATCCTATGTGCAATCTCTGTTATACTCATTTCCACCACCTAAAACTCCTTAATAATGATAGAAAAGTATACAGTCGCATTATTGTCTTGTCAAGTGTAAAGACATTTCAACAATTTTGGCCAAGTCAAAAACGGCGATTCAGCAAAACCACCTATTGCTGCAAGGCAACCACACAAAGCCAAAAAGTGGCTTGTTTCAAGATTTTCCAGGCAAAATAAAAACCATTCACCGACACAATCTTTTGTATCAATAGATGGTAGATTATTTGCTGGAGGCGAGCCGTACCATGACAGGATGCAACTCTTATCGAATTACCTCTCTAATAATAAACTATCGGCATAAAAATTAATAGCAGATTATTATTAGAGTATCAAAGCCTTTGCTCTCCGTTCAGCCATTTTGTAAAACCCCTCATGAGGACCTATCATGAAAACTAAACAAACCTTTTCCTTCTCCAACACCACATAGGCCGCTCGGTAAGCCACTCCCTTGAGAGAGAACTCTAAAGCCCTATCATCTCGCAAAGAACCTTTTAACGAATGACCTGAATACGGGTTTTGCTTCGCTTGTTTGACAGCTCATAAATAATTGCTATACCCGGAAGCCTTTCAACTACTGGAGTTGAGAGGTATTTTTTTGTGATTTTTCTTGCAAAAATAACTGGCACAATACGGAACATTATGATATAATAGACATGGGTGTATTGTAGTCATCACGTAGAACCGGCTGGAAACGAAGTGGAAGGATGTGTTTTTATGGCTTATCGGCTAGATGTAAGAAAGCAAACAAAAGGTACCTACTTGATTATTCAAAAAAAGTACTGGGATAAAGGTAAAAAGCAATCAAAAACCAAACACCACAAGAGCTTAGGTTACCTGCATGATCTTCAAAAACAGTATCCTGATCCGATAACCCATTTCAAAGAAGTCATCAGTCAGATGAATGCTGAAGAGAAGGGAGCAAATAAACTTACACTAGAAGTCGATATGAATGAAAAACTCCAAAATGAAACTCATTCCCGATACAATATGGGCTATGCTGCAATCATGAAAATATATCATGAATTGGAGTTGGATCGCTTTTTAAACAACAAAGCTAGGCACGAGAACTTTGAATATAACACTGACTCAATAATGAAGCTGTTAACTATAACCAGAATCCTTCATCCGGCATCTAAAAAGAAGTCTTATGAGTTTAAGGACATGTTCTTTGAACGGTTTAACTTTGAACTATATGATATATATCGTGCTTTGTCCCATTTCTCGAAGATAGGCACTGAGTGTCAACGTTTTGTTAGCGATCAGATCATTTCGAAGTACGGCAGGAATACCACACTTATGTACTTCGATGTTACAAACTTCCACTTTGAAATTGATAAAACAGACGACTTGAGGAAGCGTGGAAAAGAGAAAAACAACCGACCAGACCCCATTGTACAGATGGCTTTAGCCATGGATGCCGATGGAATACCTCTTTACTACAAGCTGTTTCCTGGCAATATCCACGATAGCAAGACCTTTATTCCCGTTTTCAAAGATGTATGTGTAAAATTCTCTCCCGGTCGGGTTATTGCTGTTGCGGATATGGGTTGCACATCGTCCAACAATATCTACTTTCTTA
>Ga0209316_100011_pt1 | contig 90969 bp, 82 predicted proteins | sample 3C3metaG_FD_184150 | JGI IMG/M metagenome (GOLD analysis project Ga0209316, IMG submission 184150) | Freshwater bacterial and archeal communities from Indian Creek, Illinois, USA - 3C3 metaG (SPAdes) (version 3) | ecosystem: Environmental > Aquatic > Freshwater > Unclassified | place: USA: Indian... | reverse complement strand
TATGGCTGCGGCATGACAAAATAATTAACAAAAATAGAAAGTTATGAGTCTCCCCCCAGACCCCCCTCGTTTAACAAAAACACTTAATTTTGAATTGAAACCTGTCCAAACAGACTAGACCATCTCATCAGTGCTTTTATTGGGAGGACTAGCCTGGATTGTTTCGGTTGCCTTAAAATTCGCTTGGTCCATTCCAACGAATAAACCAATCCTTAGTTTTCTTAAGAATAAATTGCCGGCGAAATTATCAGGCCCTATTTCCTGGAGTTATATTGGACTTTTGACGGGGATTTTTGAGTGCGGAATTGCTTTGGTCTTTGTCTTAAAATTTGGCATCTTATATCAAGCAACCTGGGTAGATATTTTGGCTTTTGGCATTGGATTCGGGGCGATTGAAGCAATAGTCTTGGGATTAATATCATTATTTGGAGCTGTTTACCATATGTTTCATGCACAATCTATCCCTGAAGAAGATAGAGCACACTTGGGTGAAGGTATATCTGTTACCCTTCCATGGATGCCGATTCCAATTGTAGAAAGAGCCTCTGCTATATGTGTTCATGTTTTTAGTAATATGCTTATTGTTTTAGCAGTTCAGCAAAACATTTATCTTTTGTTTTGGTTCTCATTTGGGTTTAAAAGCCTTGTTGACGGAATCGCTGGTTGGATGAGCTTAGAGAAAGGTATTGAAAATGTTACTAAGGCTTCTCTAATGTGGGCTTATCAATCTATTTTTATGATTTTAGCTCTTATTTGCATAGTAGGGATTATATTTTTGCAGAGAATATGATGCTCAGAAAATTAAAAAAAACAGACTTCTGGCAACTTTACTTAACAGCGGATAAAAGGAAAATCAAATATTTCCCAAAAAATTGCCTTCGGCAACTTCTTTTATCCGCAAACCGTTGGCTGCAAGGCTAAAAAAACCGACAATTCCGTATAATTGTGACATTTGAATAGAATATGACAACAAAGAAAAAGATAAATATGCCGACAAAGAATAAACAGAATCTGCCGAAAGTTTCGGGGGTTGACTTGTTTTGTGGTGTAGGCGGACTTACTCACGGACTTATTAAAGCAGGGATAAAAGTCAGAGCAGGTATAGACCTTGACAAAAGTTGTAAATACGCCTACGAAGTAAATAACAAAGCTGAATTTATTGGTGCGGACATAACAGAAATAACAGGTGAACAAATCCAAAAATATTGGCAGGATGATGAAGTGAAAATTTTAGTTGGTTGCGCTCCTTGTCAGCCATTCTCCACGCACGCAAACAAAGTGAAAGACCAAGAAAAAGAACAAGGAGACAAATGGAATTTATTAAATGAGTTTATCAGATTAGTAAGAGAGACAACCCCCGACATTATTTCAATGGAGAATGTTACTAATCTTTCTAATAAGCAAGTTTTTCAAGAATATGTATCTCAACTTAAAAAATTAGAATATAAGGTTAAGTATCAGAATGTGTATTGCCCTGACTATGGCATTCCTCAAAAGAGAAGACGACTTGTGTTACTTGCATCTCGACTTGGTGAAATTGATTTAATACCACCAACTCATAAAAAGGATAAGTATAAAACTGTAAGGGATGCAATTTCGCATTTGGAACCGATTGCATGCGGTGAAATAAGCGATAAAGATAAACTACACTTTACAACTAAACTGACCGACATTAACCTACAAAGAATTAGAGCATCTGTTCCAAACGGCACTTGGGAAGATTGGGATGAAAATCTCTGGTTGGAGTGTCATAAAAAGGAATCAGGAAAAACTTACAAAGCTGTTTACGGAAGAATGTCTTGGGACGAACCCTCACCAACTATTACAACTCAGTTTTATAATTATGGAACTGGGCGATTTGGGCATCCTGAGCAAGATAGAGCAATAACAATCAGAGAAGCGTCAATTCTTCAGAGTTTTCCTGCGAAGTATAAGTTTGTTGCCAAGGGTAACGATGTTTTACTTACACAAATTGGAACGCATATAGGTAATGCAGTCCCTGTAAATCTCGGTTTAGCAATCGGGAAAAGTATTCTAAAACATTTAAAAGAAAATGGCAATGGATAAATTTACTTTTAATATATCATTGAGTGTCCTCAATCATTTAGGAAGGAATCTATATAGAAACTTTATCACTGTTCTTGGAGAAGCAATTTCAAACTCATGGGATGCTGACGCAAAAAATGTATGGATTTATATTGACCGTAATAAAAATTATCTAATCATCAAGGACGATGGTCAAGGAATGTCTTCTGATGATTTTCAAAATAAGTTTCTTAAAATAGGTTATTCAAAAAGAAAAGACGGTGTTGATAAAACTGAATCTCAACGTCCATTTATTGGTCGAAAAGGTATTGGAAAACTTGCCTTATTATCGTGTGCTAAGCGAATTCACATTGTTTCAAAAACAAAGAGTACAGACTTTGTGGGGGGCATTATTGATAACAGGGAATTAGATAATGCCATTGATGATGATTTAAATCCGCAACAATATCCATTAGAAGATGTGAACTTAGATATCTTCAATAGTTTGAAAGAAAATTTTGAAAAAGGCACTATAATCTATTTTGAAGACATAAATGACGGAATCCGAAATCGAGTTGAGTACATTAGAAAGCTAGTAGCCCTCTTTTTCAGATTTTCATTAATTGATGAATCTTTCAAAATTCATCTTAATGACGACCCAATTACTCTAAACGAATTAAATGACTTATCATTGAGTACACAATTTGTTTGGCAAATTAACTCAATTGATGACCCATATTTGAAAGAGAAAATTTCTGCCACAAATGAACATATTAAGCAATACAATAAGGTTGAATCATCATTTGCAATATCAGGGTTTATTGCTTCGGTTGAGAAACCTTCTCATTTAAAGATAAAACAAACAACTGAAACTGTAACAGTTGACTTATATGTAAATGGTAGGCTTAGGGAAAAGGATTTATTGAAACATATTCCCTCAACTAGAGTGGTGGAAAGTTATCTATACGGTCAAATCCATTTTAACTCGCTTGACGGTGATACTGACCGTTTTACAAGTAGTAGAGAAGGTGTAATTTCTGACGACCCTTTATTTAAATCATTTTTAGAAGAGTTGAACAGAATCGTTCAGAAACTAATGAAAGATTGGGATGATTGGCGTAGAAAATTAAATCAAGATGGAGACCCCGATGATACCAGAATAACTAGAAAAGAAAGAAAATCAAGAGAATTGTTTAATACGGTTGTTGACGATTATGTTCCGCCAAAATCATCAACAAATAGAAGTCAGGTTGATAGTTGGGTAAGTGCAATAAGCGATGAAGCTCAATTTAATTTATCTTCTTATGCAGAGTGCTTTGTTTCGGAAAACTTACTTAGAAAATACATTAGGGAAAAAAATGTAGCTATTTCACCAGAAGCACAGACTGAATTTGACAAGTGGAAAAAGAAGGAAGAGCAAGATAAAAATAAAGCAAACATAAGTTTTGACATTCGGGACAAAGTTGATGATTTGCATTATCTTTCAATGGACTATTTAGCTAACCTTGCTGATATGCACAAGGAACATAAAGTGACCGCATTATCAAGAGATGCTATTGTTTATAAGCCAGTACGAGATGCAATGGCTCATACTGCAATTTTAACTCAATTAGCAAAACAGAGTTTGAACATAACATTCGAGAATATAAAAGCTAGAGTAAAAAAACTTTTGGAATGAAAGAAGCCCAGCAGCCAACATGCGGTATATTTTATTGCCGAGATAGTACTGAAATCAACGGTTGTGGCTCGCTTCAAACTTCATCACGGGTTGACAGTGACTTGCTCCGAAATCGGCAACAAAAACATACCGCTGTCCGTTGGCCACAAGGCTAAGTCCCTGCACACAAGGGATTTCAGAGATTTTTTTAAAGACAATTCTTCGTATATTTGAAGTATGAAACAGAGAATTTACATTGACACCTCAGTGATTGGCGGATACTTCGATGAAGAATTTGAAGAGCCTACCAGACAACTGTTTGACCGACTTGTGAAACAGGAAATAATCTTCGTTGTATCCGATTTGCTTGATTTGGAACTGACTTTTGCTCCTGAAAAAGTAAAGCAATTATTGCATAGATATTCGCCGGAGAATTTTGAGAGAGTTAACCTGACTGAAGAAGCAATTGAATTAGCAAATGCTTATATAACAGAGAAAGTTGTCGGAAAAACAAGCCTTGCAGATTGCAGACATATTGCCCTTGCGACCTTAAATAAGGTTGATGTACTTGCCAGTTGGAATTTTAAACATATCGTAAACTTGGAGAGAATAAAGGGATACAATTCCGTTAATATGCGGAAAGGTTACCATATTCTTGAGATACGAAGCCCCAAAGACCTTTTAAGATATGAAAACGACTAAAGAAAAAACATTGGACGCTGTGAAAATTCAGCGTGAAATCCGGGAAAAAATAAGCTCAGAGACCGAGAACATGACCTATGAAGAATTATTGAAATATATTGAGCAGAGAGTTAAAAAAACCGGAACCAAACCAATCGGACAAAAATAAGCTCAGTGGCCAACATGGTATAGCCAACAATTAGCTTCGCTGCTACTTCGTGGTGCGGAGTATGGTGGTAGTTTTACATTCGCTGCCCCGCGTGGGCTTTTGTAGCGGTGGACACAGACGCAACCTACAAATCCGCTACTGCGGCTATACCATGGGACCATTATAGCCAATGGTAGGACGATCGTAACAACCAACAAAATATGGGACTAACTGACATAAAAAAAGAATTGAAAAAACTCGACAAGGATAAACTCATTGACCTTGTTGCTGAATTGTATAAAAAGAACAAATTTGTAAAAGAGTTTTTTGACTTTTATGTAAATCCTGACGAGCGGGAATTGTTCAACAAATATCGAGACAAAGTATTTGAAGCATTTTATCCAAAACGGGGTTACAACTATAAACTCAAAGACGGAAAACAAGCAATTAGCGACTTCAAGAAACTTGGACCCTCCGCTGAGCTACTTGCAGACCTTATGTTGTTTTATGTTGAGACAGGTGTGAAATTTACAAACGACTTTGGCGACATTGACGAAGGTTTTTATTCCAGTATGGAGACAACTTATGCTGCTGCATTGACGCTAATGAAAAAAGAAAATCTGCTTGACAAGTTTGCATATCGTGCAGGTAAAGTTGTTAGCGACACAAGTGGAATTGGCTGGGGCTTTCATGACTATTTAGGTGATGTTCATTCTGACTTTTACACGGACTATTCAGACGAAACAGACGAACCATCAGAGCAACAAGAAAAAGGAAAAATTAAACTTGGTTGACAATATCGAAAAGAACCACCGGCTATAACATGGGTTTTGCGTCAGGCTGGGCTATCGTGCGAACTTGGGGCTTTGTGTTTCCTTTCAAGTTCAGTGCTTATTGTCAGTTTTCACTTCGTGGCTGCTTCGCGGTGTGCTCCGAATTGAAAATCAGCGAAGCTAAATCGCCAACTTCGGGTAGCTGCCAACCGTTGGGGGCAAGCATAACCGAAGCGCCGGTGGTATTGTCTCCAAGCCAGAAACTACCCTAGGGGATAAACACCATCTCAATAGCGAAAACACAAATTTCGACAGTAGCATCGTCGGCAAGTCCATTAACTCCGTAATTCCACCTTAGTTGCACATTGGTAAAATTGACAGGCCCTATGCCATCGGCACTCCTGTGCAAAAACACACCTGCAACCGGATTGGTTGAAGGATGAAAAGGCAAGGTGGTGTTTACCAGCCCGGGAGCAACTACACTGCCCGCAGGAGCCGCATGCCCGGTATTGTTCAATGCAGCGTGGAACCAGTCAAGGCTGCCGCTGAGACGGAACTTCACGAAAATCCAGGCGGCATCCCAGTTGCTCTCCAAAGTTGAGGTTCTCCACGAATTTTCCCATGAAACATCGAAGGTTATCATTGAAAAGTCGTCAATAGGGTTCTGCCCCGTGATGTTTACATTGCTCACGATTATGTTGTTGGCCAGAGCATGATGGCCAAAGCCAAGGAGTAGAACCAGTAGCAAAACGAATGTAATAGGTCTAAGAATTCTCATAATACAACGGTTTTTGTTTTTTATTGATTTCAAAATTATCGGATATTTTTTGCTATTTCTACGAAAAATCAGGACCAGAGTTTCATTTGCAAACCTATGAAGATTATGAATCGCTCTAATTTGTAAAATCTTAATCCGGGCGATGTTAATTTTCAGCCTTATATTGGCTAATTTTGCAAAAAAATAAAGGTCAAAAATGATTCTATCAGCTATAAATAAATCCCTTGTTTTGTATTTGCGATGGAGGTACACCCGGATGGAGCGTTTCATGCGAAACCCCCACGATGTTCAGGAGAAGGTACTTCAATCGCTATTGACCTATTCGAAAAACACGGAATGGGGTAAAAAATATCATTACAACTCTATTCGAAGCCACAATGATTTCGCGGCTCGGGTTCCTCTGCAAAACTATGAACAAATCAAACCGTTCGTAGATCGCATGATCGCCGGTGAAAGCAATGTGCTTTGGCCCTCCAAAGTGAAATGGTTTGCGCAGTCGAGTGGTACCACCTCCGACAAAAGCAAGTTTATTCCGGTTTCCCATGAGTCGCTAACCGGTTGTCATCAAAAGGCAGGTTTGGATGTAATGGCATTGTACTGCCATAGCCGACCTGACACAAAAGTTTTTCAGGGCAAGGGATTAATTTTGGGTGGAAGTCATAAAATCAGCAATCTGAATCAGGATGCGAGATATGGTGATTTGTCGGCCGTATTGTTGCAAAACTTTCCAAAAGTTGTAGAGTTTATGCGCACTCCAAAACTTTCTATTGCGCTGATGGATAAGTGGGAAGAAAAGCTCGGGTTGATTGCCCGCAGCACAATGAACCAGAATGTTACCAGCCTGAGTGGTGTTCCTTCGTGGAATTTGCTGTTGCTCAACAAAATTCTGGATATTACCAAAAAAAATCACATATTGGAAGTGTGGCCGCAACTGGAATTGTTTAACCATGGAGGGGTAAGTTTCGTGCCCTATCAGGAGCAATTTAAGAAACTCATACCCTCTGATAGTATGTACTACCTCGAGACCTACAATGCTTCCGAGGGTTTTTTCGGAGCACAGGATCAGATATCATCAAAAGATATGTTGCTGATGCTGGATTATGGGGTGTATTACGAATTTATTCCCATGGAGGATTTCAATAGCCATCAACCCCGCGTGCTCAGCCTTCAGGAAGTGGATACCAAAACCAACTATGCCCTGGTGATAAGCACCAACGGTGGGCTTTGGCGATACATTATCGGCGACACAGTTAGATTTTCGAGCCTTTCTCCATACAGGATTACTATCAGTGGCCGAACCCGCAATTTTATCAATGCATTTGGTGAGGAAGTTATAGTTGATAATACCGACCGCGCGTTGGATAAAGCTTGCAAAGCTACAGGAGCGGTTATTTCAGAATATACCGCTGCTCCGGTGTTCCTGCAAAACAAGGAGTCGGCTGCACACGAGTATTTGGTCGAATTTGCTGTGGAGCCTAATGATTTAGATAAATTTACCACAATTCTTGATAGTGAATTGCAAAACCTGAACTCCGATTATGAAGCGAAACGCTCCAACAATCTGATGCTGAAAAAGCCTATGGTAAAAAGTGTGCCGCGCAACTCATTCATAGGCTGGCTCAAATCGAAAGGGAAACTCGGAGGGCAGAACAAAGTGCCTCGACTTTACAACGACAGGAAATATGTTGAAGAAATTCTAAACTACATTGAAGGTTGATGAATCCCCTGTACCGGTTAAGCCTTTGTTTTATGTTGTTGCATGGCGCCGTATCCCTTTCGCAGCAGACTGCAGTTGGGGTGCATGAGGCTGTCTTTCCCGCGCAAGGCTACTCTTTTGAAATAGATCGGTTGGGCAATATCTATTGGATATCCGGGAGCAGGCTGTTGCGTGTAAATCCTGAAACAGGCCACCGACAATCCTATTCCAATCCCTCCTATGGCAATATCCTTTTTGTGGATGTCTCCGACCCGCTCAATATTATGGTGCATCACGGAGCCTTGAACCAGGTGTTGTGGCTCGACAGAAACCTCTCACCAAAAGTAAGCCCACGAAATTTGCCGGCCCATGAAATAGGGGACTTCAGGGTAGTTTCAGGCTCGGCAATGGGCGGATTCTGGGCTTTTCATCCAAAGGTGTCGCGGATTATCCACTACAGTCAATCCTTCGCTAAAAAAGCTCAAACGCTGCCCCTTTATGAAGTGATACCGGGATTTAATGCGCCGGAATTTATTGTCGAAAGCGAGGGTATGCTGTTTGTAAATCAGCCTGACATAGGAATAGCCGTTTTCGATTTATTTGGAAATTTTTTATTTTTCATCGAAAAGATCGGACTGAATCGTTTTCAGGTTCTGGGCAACAATATTTTTTTCTTTACAGAATCGGAGTTAATTTCTTTTAATTTTATCCAAAAAACACAGTCGGTAATTCTGCAATTGGAAAAACCCATTTTAGATGGTAAAATTGCAGGCAATACCGTATTTGTTTTAACCCGTTCGGGGCTATATTCTTATAAATTGGATGGCCAATAAGTTTTATTCCACAATTTGAAAAACAACTACTATGCACATTGCCATTGCCGGAAACATAGGTTCCGGGAAAACTACACTTACCGGCCTTCTCTCCAAACATTACAAATGGGATGCCCACTATGAGGATGTGGATACCAATCCCTATCTGAACAATTTTTACGAAGATATGCTGAGATGGTCGTTCAACCTGCAGGTGTATTTTCTCAACAGCCGTTTCAGACAGGTGGTTCACATTCACAAAAGCAACAAAACGGTTGTGCAGGATCGCACCATCTATGAGGATGCAACTATTTTTGCCCCCAACTTGCATAGCATGGGATTGATGTCAAAAAGGGATTTTGATAATTACAAAAGCTTGTTCGAGTTGATGAGTTCGTTTATCAACCCACCCGATCTGATTATTTATTTGAAAGCAAGCGTAGGAACCTTAGTAAGCCAGATTCAGAAAAGAGGTAGAGATTATGAAAACTCTATCCGAATTGATTATCTGAAGAAACTCAACGAAAGATATGAGGAATGGATCGCCGGTTACAACCTGGGTAAGTTGCTGGTCATTGATGTGGACCATGTGAAATTTAGTGAAAATCCAACCGATCTGGGTATTGTAATACAGAAAATTGATGCCGAAATTCACGGCTTGTTTTAGATTCACATGCCCGTAAGCGCCTTGCGTGTTTACGACGGCACTTCAATCAGGTGATATTTCTACCAAGTGTTTTTTCATGAAATATGTAGGTATTATTCCCGCCCGTTATGCATCTGTGCGCTTTCCGGGCAAACCCCTTGCACAGATTGGCAGCAAAACCATGATCAGAAGGGTGTTTGAGCAGGCCATGAAATGCAAAATCCTTTCTTATGTGGTGGTAGCAACCGACAACCAGGAAATTTTCGATCATGTTGAAAGTTTCGGTAATGCCGTAATGACAAGTCCGCTGCATCAGAGCGGCACCGACAGATGCTGGGAAGCGGCAAATCAGCTTGCCGCCAAACTGCATTTGTGCAATACAGATGTGATAGTAAACATACAAGGCGATGAGCCCTTCATTCAACCCGAACAAATAGATACGCTTGTTCAATTGTTTGACAATCAGCAGGTAGAAATAGGAACCCTTGTAAAAAAAATATCAGATTCCGCACAACTTGGTAATGAAAATGTAGTAAAAGTTGTATTTGATGATTTCGGCAAGGCTTTGTATTTCAGCCGTCTGCCTGTGCCGTTTCAGCGCGGCAGACCACAGCATGAATGGCTGGATCATCATGATTATTATAGCCATTTGGGTTTGTATGCTTACAGGTTTGAAACCCTCAGGAAGGTTGCAGGTTTTTCTGCAGGTGCTTTGGAGATGGCCGAGTCGCTCGAACAATTGCGCTGGCTCCAACAAGGTATTCCCGTGCATGTGGCACCCACATCTCTGCAATCTCCGGCAATTGATACCCCTGAAGACTTGCTGAAAATTTCAGCCTATCTCCGGGATTAAATACCCTTTATTGCCATGTTTTTTCTGTAGGTGTTAATTATTTTTGCTTAATTTTATCCTTTTGATTTGGTCCACAGCAATGAATCGTTTGCAAGGAGCAGAATCTGAACATGAGTTGATTGTTTTACACACCCGGAAAAAATCACAACTATGAACATTGGTTTGTACATCAGCGAGTTGCTTTATGAGCACAACTTTGTTGTATTGCCCGGAATTGGCGAGTTTTCCACAAAGTACATTCCTGCCCGGTTCATACCGGAAGAGAGAAAAATAGAATCTCCTACCAAGATATCTCATTTTAATCCCGACAGTATTTCACAAGCCTCTTTGCTGGCAGGTTTTATCGCTCAAAAGGAGCAGAAATCGTTTTTCGAAGCTGCCCAACACATTGCTCAATTTGTAGATGAAATGCGCAATACACTTGCAGAGGGCCGGCAGGTTGTGCTTGACCGCTTGGGAGTGTTTTTTCTGGATCCGGATGGAAAAATGGTTTTTGAACCCGACCGAACTGTAAATTATCTGGCCGATTCTGCCGGAATGGGTGTGATAACAGAGCCAGCAAAACCTACAACTGTAGTGGAAGAATTGAATCCGCAAAGTGTGGATACCGCTAAACACGAAAGTATTGAACCCCAAGTGCAAGAAATCGCCGGGCATGATTTGCATCACTCATTAGATTCCTTAAAGGAAGAGATTTCGGCCGTTAAAACCCCGGAAGAAGTTTTGACGAACTCCATGCAAACGAGCCAAGTAGCCATTGCACCATCGGTTCAGAGTGCGGTTAAGCTGCCCACAGCTGTTAAATGGATTGCCTGGCTGTTGGTACCCTTTATCATCATTATTATTTTTCTTGCTTTTAACTGGAGGTTTATTTTAGGCGACAACTGGCTACCCGCGCCCCGCATCGCTGATACCCATCTCGCACAACCTACCCAGGCAGAAATTGTTCCGGCAATAGAGGACGCCCTCGCAACCGAACCCGTTACAGCAGTTGAGCAGACACCTGTAGCTGTTCAGGCAGCAGCATATGATCCTGCAAAGCAGTACTATTATATAGTGGTAGGTTCATTTCAAAGTTTGGATGTTGCCAATCAAATGGTGAGCGATCTCAACAGGAGAAGCCCCGGCATGGCACGAGTGTTTATGCAAACCCGCGATGGATTCCACAGGGTATCATTTGGATTTTACCTCACCGAAAGCGAGGCTAATGCCAGGTTATCCTATGTGAGAGAAAATATCAACAGGGAAGCCTGGATTTTGCACCGATAACTCATCTCGAGCTTTACCTTGGCAAAAAAGAAATTGATCCGGTTTGAGGAGCTGAATGGGTTTTCTCATGTGATTCAGCCCGGCGACAAATATCCCTTGAATGACCATGCACTCAAAGGGAACTGGAGCGAAAAGCATTTCCTGAATCACCATAGTATTGTGTTGGAAGTAGGATGTGGTAAGGGCGAATATACCATTGCATTAGCCAAAAGCAATATCAGCACAAACTATATTGGCGTGGATATTAAGGGCGACCGGATATGGCGTGGCGCAAGTGAGGCCATGGCCGGCAATTTGCTCAATGTTGCATTCCTCCGGGTTCAGGCACAACGACTTCCATACTTCTTCGCCCCAAACGAGGTGTCTGAGATTTGGCTTACATTCCCCGATCCGCAATTGCAAAAACCCAAAGAACGCAAAAGGCTATCCTCACCCCACTTCCTCGAAATATACCGAAAAGTGCTTTGCAAAGATGGTCTGATACATCTGAAAACCGACAATCTTCAGCTCTTTGATTATACATTGGATGTTGTGAATAGCTATGGCCATGTTTTGCATTATTGCACCTATGATCTGCACGGTCAAACTGACCCGGCAACAGCTTTCCTTAGGCAGCATCGCACTTATTACGAAAATATATACCTGAACATGGGCGTAAGTATTAAGTATTTGAGGTTTTCGCTCAGGCATTGAACGCATAGTAGCTGAGTGATGGCAGGCTAAGTTGTTAATGAACAAAGGGGCTTAAAACTCCTGATTTTAGAGCGACTAATCATGCAAGGTTAAAAATATCAGCGTATGCAAGGAGATATATCCTTTTTTGAAAAAGTATATGCCGTGGTAAGAGAAATTCCTCCCGGAAGAATTACGACTTATGGCGCGATTGCAAAATATCTTGCTACGGCTGGTTCGGCCAGAATGGTAGGATGGGCAATGAACCAGGCACATGGATGTTGCCCCGGGCTCCCTGCTCACCGGGTAGTCAACAGACAGGGATTGCTTAAAGGGAAGCTTCATTTTGGGCATCCAGATGCCATGCAGGAGATGCTCGAGGCCGAAGGAATTATCGTGAAAAATGACCAGATAATGGACTTTGCAAGGCTGTTTTGGGATCCGGCAACTGAATTGCGGCTATAAATTTTGCAGTCTTGAAAAATTTTGCTGAAGGAAAAAAGAAGTAATTTTACCAAGTCTAAATAAAAATAATCTTGAGCTTAACAGTTGAAAATGTACTGCAGGCTTTAAGCCGGGTGATTGAGCCGGACTTGAAAAAGGATTTGGTAAGTCTTGGTATGATAAGGGATTTGGAGATTGCAGACCGAAAGGTTTCTTTTTCGGTGGTGCTTACTACTCCGGCATGTCCTTTAAAAGAAAGTATCAAAAAAGCTTGTATTCAGGCAGTTCATGATTGGGTGGATCCGTCAGCCGAGGTTTTGGTGAATCTTACGGCGAGAGTAACCAGCGCAGCAAGAATTGATGCATCGAGCCTGAAATTGGTAAAAAACATCATTGCTGTTGCAAGCGGAAAGGGTGGGGTTGGCAAATCTACTGTTTCGGCCGCCATTGCCTATGCACTTGCATTATCAGGTGCAAAGATTGCCTTAGTTGATGCGGATATATACGGACCTTCCATGCCTTTAATGTTTGACCTGCTGAATGAACCCATTAAAGCTGTAGAGGTAAACGGGCATACCAAAGCCTTGCCATTGCAGAAACACGGAATAGATTTGCTATCCATAGGGTTTTTTGTAGATGCAGCTAAAGCATTGATCTGGCGCGGACCCATGGCGTCAGGCGCACTCAAGCAGTTGTTTTTCGAAACACAGTGGGGCGAGATAGATTATATGATAGTTGACCTGCCTCCGGGCACCGGCGATATCCATCTTTCGTTGGTGCAGAGCGTGCCCGTTTCCGGAACAGTAATAGTTACTACACCCCATGAACTGGCAGTGGCAGATGCTGCTAAGGCTGTGAACATGTTTCGCAATGAGAATATTCAGGTGCCTGTGCTGGGGGTTGTGGAAAACATGTCGTGGTTTACCCCGGCTGAGTTGCCCGATAGCAAGTATTTTATTTTTGGTGAAGAGGGCGGAAACCAAATGGCACAAGCTTTGAACCTTCCATTTCTTGGACAATTGCCCCTGATTATGCTGCAGGGTCAAGCGCATTCAAAAAAATCTGAAACCATACCGGATATTTATCAAAAGCTAAAGCCTTTTGTTGATCATATCGTGGCCAATCTGGTCAGGCAGGTTTCTATTTCTAATGCTCAAAAACTCAATTGATTTTCCAAAGCCGGCTCTAATGCATTTTTAATGTTAACTTTGACAAAACATAAAGTAACCCTTATGAACACAACCTCCAGAGAAGATTTAGTTGCAAGAATCGAAAAAGTTATTGACCAGATCAGGCCCTACCTTCAGGCTGATGGCGGGAATATCCGTTTTGTACACTTCACCGACGACAATATTGTAAATGTTGAGCTTCTGGGAGCATGCGGGTCTTGCCCGATGAGCCAGATGACCCTCAAGGCAGGTGTAGAACAGGCAATAAAAAAAGTAGTTCCGGAAGTTAAGTCTGTAGAAGCCATAAACTAACCGAAAAGTATATCAAGGGATTTTCTGAACCAAGGGGAGGCGGGTCGGCAGCTTGGGTTGCGGTATCTGCTTCCAGGGGCAAAATTCTCCCAAATTGCCGGTGCTAATCTCTTTGGTTGCACCGCAAACCGTTTGTTGTATTGTTATTCCTTGTAGCGCCAAATCAAGGGCATCTTTCGGCCGTATCCGAAAGCCTTTGCAGAAACCCTGAGCACAGGTGGTGCCTGCCGGCGCTTGAATTCGCTTGAATGAAGCAATCTGTAAACCTTTTCCACAAGGGTTTCGTCATACCCCTGGCTGACTATCTGTTTTGTTGCCATCCGTTTTTCGATGAGCAAGTATAGAATGTGGTCGAGTACCTCATACTCCGGTAATGAATCTGTGTCTTTTTGATCAGGCTTTAATTCTGCTGACGGAGGTTTTATAATGGTATTGGATGGGATTATTTCTGAATGCCGGTTTATATAATGTGCAAGGTTATAGATCTCTGTTTTGTACAAATCGGCAATTACGGCAAGCGCCCCGCACATATCGCCGTACAGCGTTCCGTAACCTACCGCTGCTTCGCTTTTGTTGGAAGTGTTGAGCAATACATAACCCAGTTTGTTTGCAATGCCCATTAATACAATAGCCCTGATTCGGGCCTGATAGTTTTCCTCAGTAATATCATCCGGCAAATATCCAAAGATGGGTTGCATGGTTTGGTAGAGGCTCTCGAAAACCGGATGAATTGGCACAGTTTTATGGGGAACTCCCACATTATTGGCCAGTTGCAAGGCATCGGTTACCGAATGGTCGGTGCTGTATGGTCCCGGCATGAGCACTGCCAGGCAATTCTCCGGTCCCAGGGCATTTGCTGCCAACACCAATACTATGGCAGAGTCTAAACCACCCGACAATCCTACAACCGCCTTTGAAAACCCTTGTTTGCCAAAAAACTCCCTAATGCCAAACACCAACGCATCAAAAATTAATTCGTTTTTTGGGCAGTCAAAATTTTCGGTTTTCCAGCCGGGGGCGTTGTTTTGGATTGCTTCATCCAGGTCAAAAAATAAAAGAGCCTCCTCAAACGGCTTTGCTTCTTGTATGATTGCCCCATTGGCTGTAAACCCGGCCGATTGCCCATCAAAAATCAATTCTCCATGCCCGCCAACCTGATTGGACACAAACAAAGGTAGTCCGTACTTCTTTGCAATAGAGGTAAATGTGGTTTTTCTGGTTTTGGGGTGGCTCCAGCTAAATGGCGATGCAGAAACATTGATGATGCATTCGGGATTATCTGCAATCATCGCATCCAAAGGATTTTTTGCATAAAGCGGGGGCGTATCGGTTGTCCAGATGTCTTCGCAAATCGTAAGTGCGATAGTCCTGCCTTTAACCACAATTGTGCTAAAACTACTGGCCGGCTCGAAATACCGGTACTCGTCGAACACATCGTAGGTTGGCAGCAGCCCTTTATGATAGACAGATTGTATTTTCTGTTCGTACAGAAGGAACGCCGAATTGAAAAGTCTTTTTCCCCCGGCACCACTGTTGAGGGAGGGAGCGCCTACAATAGCTGCAATGTCCGTGCAATGCAAAGCAATTTCTTGTACAGTTTCTATGCACTTTGCTACAAAACAATCGGCCTCCAACAGGTCGTAAGGTGGATAGCCACATACCGATAGTTCGCTGAAAACTACCAAATCTGCGTTCTGCTTTTTTGCCAGGCCAATTGTATCAATAATACAGTGTTTATTGCGGTCGAAATCGCCAACAACGAAATTCAATTGTGCTAATGCTATTATCATAGGCAAAGCAAGAAAAATTGCATTTTAAAAGCAGGATGTGTTACGAAAAAACGCTAAAACATTACTCCAAGTGTCAGTTCCAGATAATTTTGCAGGGCGCTGGGTCTGCGGCCGGTTACCGGATTGGTACCTTTCAGTATATTCGAAAAACCATTGTTGAATGTTACACCGCCCAAAAGCGAGATTCTTCCACCGAGGGAATATTTTATCCCGCCTCCGATTATTAGCGATCCTCTCAGGAGTCGGGTATAGGCGGCAATATCGTCGTTAAAATAATGGACATTTCCTATTTCCGGAAAATAGTCGCGTGATTTTGCCCGAATGCGCATTCCGGCACCAAACCCAATCTTACCAAAGTAGGTAATGAATCCGATTTCCTGGGTGTGCATCTTCACAGTTAAAGGCACTTCAACAAACTGCAAATGATACCTGCGCGAAAGTATTACCTCTCTTTGCGGAGTGCCATGCCATACCGGATATTCCAGCGTTCCGCCCATCATTGCTATGTTGAATCCGGTTGAAAAGAAGTAATTTCCCCCTAAGCTGATGTCTGCAATCAAGCCATAGGAGTAGCCTACTCTCACCGCTGTGTGCTCATATCCTCGGGTTTCCGGTCTTAGCCAGGAAATATTTGGAGAAATTCTTATGCCCATGCGGATACCTTGGCGCTCAACGGCCAACACTTGTGGAATGGCGAGCAAACTTAGTAAAACCAGAATTGCATATTTTTTCATAACTTTGGAATCATTTGTGTACAATATTACGATTAAATTTTTCAGTCCGAATAGTGTTTCTGCAAAAAGTTTTCTTAAGAGATACACACATCAAAAGTTTTGCCAAAGAATTAATGCCAGTCTTTTTTATGAATTTTGCCTATTCCCCCCGTAATATTCCGCCAGTTTTTATTTTGTTGCTGAGTTTAGCTTTGTTTTCCTGCCAGGCCTTGGAAAGACGCCCCCCATTCATGGCCGATGTTTCGCACATCGAGATCCAACCCATTGAAATACTCCGATATGAAGAGGTTCTATTCAACCTCAATCCCGATGCTATGTATGAAGAACTACAGCCCTACTTGTCGAAGTTTGGGGTGTTTCTGGGCGAGGCCATCCATACACCTGAGGGGCAGCAGCAGCTATATGAATATATTACCGATCCTCTGGTTCGGCAGCTTTATGCCGACACCCGTGAGGTGTGGCCAAGTCTGGAAAATCTTGAGGAAGATCTGACTGAAGCCTTTCGTTTTTACCGCTACCATTTCCCCGATGAACCGATCCCGCAGTTTTTTTCGTATATCTCGGTTCTCGATCATAATTACCCCATCAAGTATTACGATGGCGTAATGGTAATCGGACTCGACCTTTATCTGGGACCAAACTACGAAAAATACAGTCAGGCGGGTATTCAGTTGTTTAAACAACACCGGATGCAACCAGCTTTTGTGCCTGTTGATGTCATGCGCATGATGGCTGAGAAGCACATGCAGCAATCGGGTTTTGTGCCGCAGCATTTGTTGGATTTTATGATATACGAAGGTACGGTCCTGTACTTTCTCGACAGTACTTTGCCCTTAACGCCCGATAGCCTGAAAATGGGATATACGGCAGACCAGCAAAGATGGATGGAAGCTAATTTGGAGCGTGTCTGGACTTTTTTTCTTGAAAACGAATTGTTGTTTTCAAGGGACCGTAGAGTAATTAAACAATTTGTGGGCGATGCCCCATTCACATCACCTCTTGGGGGAAACACCCCGCCACGAACTGCAGCATTTATAGGCTGGAGAATTGTTAGGGAATTCATGAGAAATAACCCCACAATCACACTTGAGCAACTGATCAATAAGCAGGATTCACAGCAAATTTTGCAACAATCGCGGTTTCGTCCTTAAAAATCCTACTTCACCACAAACGAGGAATTCCATTCTTCAATCAGCTTCAGTAGAATGTCTTTTCCTAATTGAGTCTTGCAGCTCGAAATTACACCCGGGGGGACGGGCTCCCACTGCTTCGACAACTCCTTGTTGTATTCTTTCAATGCCAATACACCCTGGTACTGCGACAGCTTGTCGGCTTTTGTGAAAACCAAATAAAAAGGAATCTGGTGGGATGCAAACCAGGCCATAAACTCCAAATCGTTTTTCAGGGGCTTGTGACGCAGGTCAATCAAAAGAAAACAGCAAACCAGATTAGTGCGTTTGAGAAGGTAACTTTTGATCATACCTTCCCATTTCGATCGTATGGATAGCGAAACCTTTGCAAATCCAAAGCCCGGCAAATCTGCCAGATACCATTGTCCATTAATCAAAAAATGATTGATGAGCTGGGTTTTGCCCGGTGTGCCGGAAGTCTTGGCCAACTTTGAGTGCCCGGTGATCATGTTGATCAACGATGATTTGCCCACATTCGAGCGACCAAAAAATGCATACTCAGGCAGTGTAGGCTCCGGGCAATCCTTTACAGAAACAGAACTTTTGACAAACTCCGCCGACCGTATTATCATCATGTTTTATTCTCCCTTGGCGAAAAGCATTCTCAATCAGGTAGCTTCGATTTGCTGTCCAGATAACTTTTTATGTAACGGTCAGATTTGGCTTCGTAAATATCATTGATGGTTATCAAAATTCCGGTTTCCTCAACCCCGCCAAAATTTTCGTTCAGCGCTGTGCCAAATGTTTTCATTGTGGCGCTTAGCGATGAATAAGAATTGAAAAGCGGTGGAATATTCTCACTATACTTTCGGACTTTTTTTGTGAGGATATTAAAGTTGTCTGTAATGGTTTCTCCGGTGAATAATGCATCAAGTTCTTCTGCAGGGCTGCTTATGAGTCGCGGACTGATGGGGTAAATCAGTTTGTCGGGGTCAGGAAAAAATTTTGACAGAAAAAACAAAATCAAGTCCCGGGCCTGCTTATTAAAATGTGGATACATGGTTACTTTACCGAAAAAATACCGGATGTCAGCATAGTCCACCGCAAGAGTTCCAAGCCCTTCCCAGAGATTGTCGAGCGAGTAAATGCTTTTGCGGTTGTCGCGTGCCGACTGATAGGCCGGTTGCACAAAAGATCTGCCCAATTCAACTGTGTAAGGAAAATATTCCTGCATGAATTTCGGGGAAAACCTAAACATGGAGGAAGTGGCAATGTTTGGATTGTTTTCTGCATCAAAACTTGCATTCCTGCACAAAAAATACCTGTAGCCTCCTACAATCTCAGCATCGGCCGGGTCCCACACAATCAGCTGGTTGTATGAATCTGGCCCTGTGTCAAATTTGTCTATGTCGGCCGATTTGCCGGTGCCTCCGCCTGCACTGCGAAATGATAATTCCCTCAGCCTGCCAATCTCGAGCATTACATTGGGCGCGTTGGCCGCATTTACCCGATAAATTTCATTTGAAGCGCTTCTGGTATGTCTTACAAATTTTTCAGGTGTAAGTTCACTTTTAATTAACTCCCTATCGACGGGCGGTAAAATCTGTTCCATTGCAAAATTCATAAAGCCTAAAAACCGTGTAAAAATTAAAACTCAGTATTACCCAATGGTAATGTGTAAACATGCTTTCTTACTTTGGCCGCCCACTGAGCCGCAGACAAAGCATTTGTAAAGGTAGTGTATGGGATGGGCCTGCCAAAAGTTATCGTCAATTTTTTCTCTTTTTGCTTAAACATCTCATCAGCCAAATAAAGCATTTCAATATTTGCTTTGATATTGAGGAGCTTCCTTATCCTTGCAAGGTTGTAAAAAAAGTTGGAGTTTCTTCCGTTGATATGTGCCGGAATCACAGGAAGCCTGTTTTGTATTGCCTTTGTGATAAAGGTTTTTTTCCATTCCAGATCCGCAATGCCCTCTTTTTGTTTGCGCGAAACCAAACCCGCCGGAAAAATCAAAACCGCCTGCTGCGAACCAAAAACCTGGTTCATGCCTGCAATTGCCTCCTTGTTATTGGCTCCTACTTTATTTACAGCAACAAACATTTCTTTCAAGTTGGGCAAATGCAGCAAAATATCGTTTGCCAAAAATTTTATATCCGCACGAACCCTGCATACGGCATACATCAGCGCCATCCCATCAAGCCCCCCCAACGGATGATTGCTGCTTACAATACATCCTCCTGTTGCCGGTACATTCTCAAGCCCCCGAATTTCAACATCTACTCCAAATGTTTTGAAAAGCACATCCTCCAAAAATTCCTGATTCTTCACTCCCCGAAGTTTGTATAAAACCTGGTTAAGTTCTTCCTGATGGGTGATCCGCTCGAGATATCTAATGAGAAAAGCAGGTATGTAAGGGTAAAGTTTTCTGCCCTTTTGTCTAAGTATAGCATCTATATCCAGAAATTTTTCCGGAAAATTATTTTCCATAAATCTTTTGGTAATTGATACTTGTCAGTAGTTGTAGTTCAAATACAATAGTGTTTTGACTGAAATTGCTCAATACAAAGGTAATAAATATCACCATTTGTGTAATAGCCCGATGCCTGACAAACCACAATGAGCTATTTGCATGTGTATTTCCCGGAAGGTTACCTGATGATTTTGATTATTTCATCTCATTTTCCAAATGAATTTTTCCTAAACCAGATGCTGCTATTATGAGGTATAGCTCAAATTCCAGCCGACTAATTGCATTCAAATTCTTTCAGGATAGAAAAAAGTTATTAACAAAGTGGAAAAAAGTGGTAAAGTGTGTCGAAAATTTTATTAAATTTACAATTCAAATACCCTAACCCGCGTAAATGAGCTATCTTATTGGAGAATATGAGTGTAAGGTCGACGCTAAGGGTCGGTTTATGTTGCCATCAGGGCTGATAAAACAGCTTACGGAAGGTGACCAGAAAAGCTTTGTGATAAACCGGGGTTTTGAGAAGAATTTAACCTTGTATCCCCAAAGCGAATGGTCAAAGATATCAAGGGAAGTGAATGCGTTGAATCTGTACAGCAAAAAAAACAGGGAGTTTGTGCGGTATTTTTTCAGGGGTGCAACAGAAGTTGTGCCTGATACTTCCAACCGGCTTTTGATTACCAAGTCGTTGCTGGAGTATGCGGGAGTTAAAGGCGATCTGGTGCTTTTTGCCTACGGGCAGAGGGTTGAAATATGGGCCAAGGAATCCTATGAGGCCTTAATGCAAAGCGAGCCCGATGATTTTTCGGTGCTTGCAGAAGAAGTAATGGGAAAATTATCCAACCCTTCAACCAATGAAAACTTACCATGACCCAGTTCTTGCCCAACAAGCCATAGAAGGGTTGAATATAGCTGCCGGTGGGCGCTATGTGGATGCAACCTATGGTGGTGGGGGGCATTCTGAACTCATCTTGCAACAATTGCATGATGGTAGGCTTATTGTATTTGATCAGGATGCTGAAGCAGTTGCAAATGTGTTGGCCGACAAGCGGATTTTGTTTTTGAATCATAATTTCAGATTTCTCAAAAACTTCCTGAAACTGCACGGAATGGTTCCTGTTGATGGCATCCTGGCAGACTTGGGTGTATCATCGCATCAATTCGATCAGGCATCCCGGGGGTTTTCCACCCGATTCAACGCACCCCTGGATATGCGCATGAATCAGGCTTCCGGGATTACTGCAGCCGATGTGATAAACCAATATACAGTAGAAAAACTGATAGATGTATTTCAGTCTTACGGGGAGCTGCCCAATGCCCGCAAAGTTGTCTATACCATTGAGCAGAATCGCAAAAATGAAAAAATCACCTCCACCGAAAAGCTAAAGGAAGCACTTTCGAAGCTTGCGCCCCGCGGAAAAGAAAATAAATTTTATGCACAGGTGTTTCAGGCGTTGCGCATAGAAGTAAATCAGGAACTTGAGGCTTTAAAAGAATTTTTGATACATTCTGCTGATGTGCTCAAACCAGGTGGAAGGTTGGTGGTTATTTCCTATCATTCGCTGGAAGACAGACTTGTAAAGAACTTCATGAAGGCAGGGAATTTTACGGGTGAATTGGAAAAGGATTTTTTCGGAAATGTAATTTCCCCAATGCAACCTGTTGGCAAAATGATAGTACCTCATGCAGATGAAATTGAGCGCAACAACAGGGCGCGAAGTGCCAAGCTCAGGATTGCCTGCAAAAAATAGCAGTAAAGTGGAGGTTTGAATTATGAATAAAAACACTGTCAAGGGAAAAAACGACAAGGAAAAGTCAGGAGGTAGCAATCGAATCCTCGAATTGTTTCGCTCAATACTCAATGGTAAAATTCTTGCCGGGGAGAAAGTTGCTGATTCTATGCCCTTTATTCTTTTTCTGACGGCCATAGCATTTTTGCTCATTATGAACAGTTATTATGCGGAAAAAAAAGGCAGAGTTACGGAAGCTTTGCGCGACGACCTTGTAGAGCTTCGTACCAGGCATGTTCTAACGCGCTCCGCGCTGATGTATTTGAGCAATCAATCAGAAATAGCCCGCAGGGTCGAGCCAATGGGTTTAAAGGAATCCAGGGTGCCGCCCGTAATTGTTGTGGACGACAGGCGGCGTTCGTCAGGTATATTAAATGCACTCATAAACTAAACATTTCCATCAGAGCAGCACATGGGCGAAAAAAATCAAATATTGCAAAGGGTATATATCGTGTATTTTGCAATGTCCTTTTTGGGCCTGATTATCTTTTCTAAGGCGGTCTTCATACAGGTGGCTGATGGCGACCATTGGCGTGCCAGGGCAGAGGCTGCAACCTTGCGTTTTGAAACGGTAGAGGCGGTGCGGGGTAATATTTTTGCTGAAGATGGCAGGTTGCTTGCTACAAGCGTACCTGAATATGATATCAGAATGGATCTTGACCCCGTAGTGATTTCCCAGCAAGTGTTTCTTAATGGCATTGACTCTCTTGCACTACGGCTATCGCAATTGTTTGGCGACAGATCGGCTGCCCAATACCGGGCTGCAATCATGAATGCCCGAAGCAGACAGGAGAGGTACTTCCTGCTGAAACGAAATGTTACTCATGAAGAGATGCTTAAGCTTCGGGATTTTCCTATTTTCAGGTTGGGCCGGTTTCGGGGAGGACTTATTGTTGTTTCCCGAACCCGAAGAGAAATGCCCAACCGCACTTTGGCAGCCCGTACTATAGGTTACATGGTAGAAGGAGTTTATGTGGGTCTGGAGGGTGCTTTCAACGATGTACTCAAAGGAAATGACGGGAAACGCCTGTTGCAAAGGACTACCGGGGGTTATTGGATTCCCATTGATGATGCTGAGCAGATTGTGCCAGAAAACGGAAAGGATATTGTAACCACAATAGACATCACAATCCAAGATATAGTAGAAAATGCCCTGTTGAACAAGCTGCATATAACTCAGGCACAATTTGGCACGGCGGTACTCATGGAAGTAGCTACAGGCAAAATCAGGGCTATTTCCAATCTCACCCGTTCAGAATCCGGCACTTACCACGAATGGTTCAATTATGCAATTGCAGAAAGTTCCGAGCCCGGTTCTACATTCAAACTGGCTTCTGTAATGGCACTCTTAGAGCACGGAAAAATAAAACCTGAAGATATTGTACATACGGGCAACGGCGAAATTTTGTTTTACGACAGGCGTATGCGGGATGCTCGTAGAGGAGGATTTGGCAGTATTACCGTGCAGCACGCCTTTGAAGTTTCGAGCAATGTGGGTATTTCCAGATTGGTGCACCAGGCGTACAAGGACAATCCTCGACAATTTGTGAACCAAATAAAAGAAATGGGATTGGGCGAAAAACTGAATATCGAAATTAGTGGAGAAGGGAGTCCATTTATCACTCAGCCTGGTAACCCTTCCTGGTCGAGAGTGTCGTTGCCTTGGATGTCGATAGGATATGAGGTGATGCAAACGCCTTTACAAATTCTGTCTTTTTACAATGCTGTTGCAAACGGAGGAAAAAAAATGCGGCCCATGTTAGTACAGGAAATCAGAAAGAGGGGGAGGCCTATTAAGAGATTTAGCCCTCAGGTAATAGACAGGAGCATTGCAAGTAATGCTACCATCGCAAAAGCGCAGAAAATGCTGGAAGGAGTGGTGGAAAACGGAACAGCTCGAAACATCAGGTCGCCCCATTACCGCATTGCAGGGAAAACAGGTACTGTACTGGTGGCTTATGCCGGGAGGGGATATCGCAATTTAGAAGGTGGCAGGACATACAGGAGCTCTTTTGTAGGGTATTTCCCGGCAAATCAACCGGTATATAGCTGTATTGTGATTATTCACAATCCCAGAGGACATGTTTTCACAGGGGGGCAAATTGCTGCGCCTGTGTTTAAAGAAATTGCCGATAGGGTGTTTGCAACCCATTTGCATTTGCCACCAAGGGAAAATATTGACACCCTGAGAGTTCACTTGCCTGCTTTTAGAAATGCGCATAAATCTGACCTGAAAAATATTTACTCAAAGTTTGGAAAGAGATTCAGAACCAACAGCAATCTTGTATGGTATTCGACCCTTACTGACGGGGAAGGAATACAGGCAAGCCCTCGTGAAATAGCCGAAAATTTAGTTCCCGATGTTAGGGGAATGAGTTTGTCTGATGCAATTTATGTGCTCGAAAACTCAGACTTGCGCGTGCGCTTTAATGGAAGGGGAATCATAGCCTCACAAAGCATACAGCCGGGCACTCAACTTATTAGGGGAAACACAATATTACTCCATTTGAACTAAAACAATTAGCAAGTGATCAAACTTAGCGCAATATTATATGGTGTAAGCTTGCTAAATACAGTGGGCACTGTCGAATGCATGCTGGAAGCAATAACCTTTGACTCAAGAAAGGTTGCTCCCAACATGCTGTTTGTTGCAGTGAAAGGAACCACCACAGATGGTCATCGGTACATCAACCAGGCGATTGAAAAAGGTGCTGTTGCAATAGTTTGCGAAGATTTTCCGGCAAATTTGGTTTCCGGTGTAACCTTTTGCAAGGTAGCCGATGCAGCACAAGCATTGGGTAAATTGGCGTGCAACTTTTATGGTAATCCCTCTCACAAACTCAACCTGATTGGAGTAACGGGCACGAATGGCAAAACTACTGTTGTTACTCTGCTGCACCAACTATTTTCCAAGTTGGGGTACAGATGCGGGTTGATATCAACAGTGAGAAATATGGTTGAAAGCACCGCAATAGAGGCTACACATACTACTCCAGATCCACTTCAGTTGAATCACCTACTCAGGTTGATGCTGGATAGGGGTTGCCAGTATGTGTTTATTGAAGTAAGTTCTCATGCAATTGTGCAACATCGTATTGAAGGACTCCGGTTTCGTTTGGGCATTTTTACCAATCTTACACACGACCATCTGGATTTTCACAAAACCTTTGCCAATTATTTGAAGGCCAAAAAGAAGTTTTTTGACAATCTCCAGCCCGATGCTATATGCATAACCAACAATGATGACAAGAACGGAGAGATTATGCTTCAAAACACCAAAGCACGCAAAATCTCTTATAGCCTGAGATCGCCTTCCGATTTCAGGGCCAAAATTATTGAGACAGGATTTGCAGGTCTTACCCTTCAGGTCGAAGGCAGAGAGGTATGGTTCAGGCTTGTAGGGGAGTTCAATGCCTACAATCTGTTGGCTGCCTATGCCACGGCACGGATGCTGGGATGCAACAGCGAGGAAGTGCTAACTGCCCTGAGTTCTTGCCACCCGGCGCAGGGGCGTTTTGAATATATTACCGGAAAAGACAAAATTACCGGCATTGTTGATTATGCTCATACTCCCGATGCTTTGCAAAATGTGCTCAATACCATTGGCGCCATTTCCAAAGGCAACGAAAAGATTATTACAGTGGTAGGGAGCGGTGGAAACCGTGATCTCTCAAAACGGCCGATAATGGCTCGGATCGCAGTTCAATACAGTAATACTGTAATCCTTACCAGCGATAATCCCCGCTTTGAAGATCCGCAAATAATAATTGACCAAATGAAGAAAGGCTTAGCGCCGGCAGAACTGAAAAGCGTGCTTACCATTGAAAACCGTGCCGAAGCCATCAAAACAGCATGTGCTTTGGCTCAGCCCGGAGACATCATTCTTGTAGCCGGTAAAGGCCATGAGAATTATCAGGAGATACAAGGAGTAAAGTATCCTTTTGACGATATGAAAATTTTGAAGGAATATCTGGCTTAACGCAATTTTATAATCAAAACGGAGCCACAATGCTATACTATTTGTTCGAGTATCTAGATAGGGTTTATGACTTTCCTGGCGCTGGAGTGTTTCAGTTCATTTCTTTCAGGTCGGGGATGGCCGTTATCCTTTCCCTGTTTATAACTGTGATATCGGGGAGGCGGATAATCAGGTATTTGCAGAAAATGCAAATTGGCGAGGTAGTGCGCGACCTTGGTCTTGAGGGGCAGATGAAAAAGCAGGGAACTCCAACAATGGGCGGTATCATCATCATAGCCGCCATAGTGATACCCACGCTGCTTTTTGCACGACTCGACAATATCTACATCATTCTGATGCTGGTTTCCACCCTTTGGTTAGGTTTTATCGGATTTGTTGACGATTACATCAAAGTATTCAAAAAAGACAAAAAAGGTCTTCAGGGCAAGTTTAAAATTCTGGGACAGATTACACTGGGACTGGTTGTTGGTGCAGTACTGTTTTTTCATGAAGATGTGGTGATCCGGCAACCTGTACCTGTAAGTCTCCAATTTGAAACTACCAGCGAAATGCTTGTCATTTCGGATCATGAAGAGGCATCAAAAACGGTGCAACGCGAATCGGTAAAATCCACCAAGACCACTGTTCCTTTTTTCAAGGATAATGAGTTAGACTATTCTGTATTTCTCCGCTTTTTGGGAGGGGATTATGCCAGATGGACATTTCTGATTTTTATACCGATTGTTATTTTAATTATCACAGCGGTTTCGAACGGGGCCAATATGACCGACGGGTTGGACGGTCTTGCTACAGGCACATCAGCTATTATAGGTGTTACCCTTGGGATTCTTGCATATGTTTCGGGCAACATTGTTTTTTCCGATTATCTCAATATCATGTATATCCCATTCACCGGGGAGTTGGTGGTGTTCATAGCAGCATTTGTAGGAGCCTGTATCGGCTTTCTGTGGTACAACACCTACCCGGCTCAGGTGTTTATGGGCGATACAGGTAGCCTGGCACTGGGTGGAATAATTGCAGTGTTTGCTATTTCTATTCGCAAGGAATTGCTTATTCCATTGCTTTGCGGCATTTTTTTCGTCGAAAACCTATCAGTAATGATGCAGGTGGGCTGGTTTAAGTTTACCAAAAAACGATTTGGTCAGGGCCGGCGGATTTTTCGTATGGCTCCCCTCCACCACCATTTCCAAATGAAAGGATATCACGAGGCTAAAATTGTACAGCGGTTCTTCATTGTTGGTATCATGCTGGCGGTGCTGACAGTTATAACATTAAAACTGCGTTAAAAACCTATGGAAGGCAGGATAGTAATTCTGGGAGCAGGAGAAAGTGGCGTGGGAACAGCCATTTTGGCCCAAAGTAAGGGCTGGAATGTTTTTGTTTCTGATGCACAGCCTATCCAACCAAACTTTAGAAAGGAACTTGAACACAAAAGGATATCATTTGAAGAAGGAAAGCACAGCACCTCACTCATTTTAAATGCTGATTTGGTGATGAAAAGCCCCGGCATTCCCGATTGGGTTCCGGTGGTTAAAGAAGTTTGGAGCAAGGGAATTGGAGTGGTTTCGGAGATAGAATTTGCAGGTCGGTACAATAAGGCAAAAACCATTTGTATTACCGGCAGCAACGGCAAAACTACCACAACATTGCTTACCGGGCACCTGCTCAAAAAGGCAGGACTCAATGTTGGGATTGCAGGAAATGTGGGCAACAGCTTTGCGAGGATGTTGGCAGAGGACCCACACGATATCTATGTATTGGAAATTTCCTCCTTTCAATTGGATGGAATGACGGATTTCAGGGCAGATATTGCCATACTGCTAAACATTACTCCCGATCACCTGGATAGGTATGACTACGATTTTGAAAAATACAGGAGGTCGAAGTTTCGAATCATGCAAAATCAAACTCCTGAGCAATATCTGATTTATTGTGCCGATGACCCGGCAATTGAGGGGTACCTTAATTGCGGTGACCGAGGCCCAACGCTCATTCCATTCAGCACAAAGCGCATTCTGGGAAACGGAGCATGGATTGATACAAATAATAAACTATCATTTTTTATGGAAAAGGAAGAATTCATCATGGATATTCAAGAGCTGGGACTGAAGGGCAAACACAACATTTACAACAGCATGGCCGGAGGCATTGCGGCCAGACTCCTTGAAATCCGCAAAAAAGTTATTAGAGAAGGCCTGAGTGATTTTCTCAGCGTTGAACACAGGCTCGAAAATGTCGGATTTGTAAGAGGGGTGGAGTTTATAAACGACAGTAAAGCCACAAATGTGAATTCTGCCTGGTATGCCCTCGAATCCATGACCAAACCTGTAATTTGGATTGTAGGTGGGCAGGATAAAGGGAATGACTACTCCGGGCTGAAAGACCTTGTTGCTGCTAAAGTTAAGGCTATTGTGTGTCTGGGGTTGGAAAATCAGCCCATCAGGGAAGCTTTTGGAGATGTAGTTCCTTCTGTTTATGAAACCAGAAGTGCAAGCGAGGCTGTTAATGTAGCCTATTTGATTGCCAATCCGGGCGATGTGGTGCTGCTTTCGCCTGCATGTGCCAGCTTCGATTTGTTTGAGAATTTCGAAGACCGCGGCAAACAATTTAAGCAGGCTGTTATGAGCCTTTAGAAACCTAAACTACAAGGAGATTTTGCAATGAATGTGATACTTGAAAAAGCAAAGGGCGACCGGGCAATATGGATTGTTGTCGTTCTGCTTTCAATGTTTTCCCTTTTGGCGGTGTATAGCTCCACGGGCACTCTCGCCTACCGTTTCCGTTCGGGGGATACCGAGTATTATGCTATAAAACACTTTCTGATCCAATTGATGGGTCTGGTGCTGATGTTTCTAGCCAGTAAGGTCAAATATACTTATTATTCCAGAATTAGCCAGATTGCGATTTGGGTTGCCGTACCTCTAATGATTTTCACCATCCTAAAAGGAACAACAATTAATGAGGCTGCCCGTTGGATAACTCTTCCCATTATCAATGTTAGCTTTCAGAGTAGCGATTTCGCGAAGCTTGCCCTGATTATCTATGTAGCCAGGCTTCTGGCCAAGAAGCAGGATGTAATAAAGGATATAAAAGGGGGCTTTTTTCAGACCCTCATTCCGATTTTGATTATTACAGGGTTGATCCTGCCCGAGAACCTATCCACTGCAGCATTGTTGTTTATGACCTGCTTAGTTATTATGTTCATTGGTGGCGTGAGTTTCAGGCATATTTTGATGGTAAGTGGGATTGGTTTAGTTGTGATGGCATTTCTTATTTTTATTTTTATCACATTCAAGCCTGACCAGGGAAGGGTTTCGGTATGGGTTAACAGAGTGGAAGCTCATTTTGTGGGAGACCAATTGCCTTTCCAGGTCGAGCAGTCTAAAATAGCAATTGCATCGGGCGGGATATTTGGAAAAATGCCCGGCAACTCTACCCAGCGAAATTTTTTGCCCCATGCGTATTCCGATTTTATTTATTCTATTATCATTGAGGAGTACGGGCTGATAGGGGGTCTGTTTATAATTGTGTTTTACCTTATTTTGTTCTATCGGGGAATAAAAATTGCCCGAAAAAGCCCCGGCACTTTTGGAGCCTTGGTTGCTGCAGGGTTGAGTTTCAGTCTGGTGTTTCAGGCTTTTATTAACATGGCAGTGGCCGTAAACATTGTACCGGTTACAGGGCAACCTTTACCTCTGATCAGCATGGGAGGAACATCTATTTGGTTTTCCAGCATAGCCATAGGTATCGTATTGAGCGTAAGTCGCAAAGTAGAAGAGAATGAACAAAACAATGCATCAAATGTCAAAGCCTGATGAGTTGCGGGTAATAATTGCCGGAGGCGGCACAGGAGGCCATGTGTTTCCTGCTATTGCCATTGCCAACGCTTTGAAAAAACAGATACCCGCTGCCGAAATACTTTTTATTGGTGCCTTAGGCCGCATGGAGATGCAGCAAGTGCCGGCGGCTGGCTATCAAATCATCGGGCTCAACATTGCAGGCATTCAACGCCGGCTCACCTGGAAAAATCTTTTGGTACCCTTCAAGCTTTTGGATAGCATGATGCGTTCGAATAAAATTCTGAAGCAATTCAAGCCGCAACTTGTTGTTGGGGTAGGTGGGTATGCCAGTGCACCCGTAGTAAACCAAGCGGTGCGTCAGGGAGTTCCGGTGTTGATTCAGGAGCAAAATTCTTATCCCGGAATTACAAACAGGATGCTGGGAAGAAAAGCACAGAAAATTTGTGTTGCGTATGAGGGAATGGAACGATTCTTTGATAAAAGCAAATTGATTCTTACCGGAAACCCTGTTCGCAGCGATATTATAAACCTTCAAGGAAAGCAACAGGAAGCCATTCATCATTTTGGACTGCAGCCCGGCAAACCAATTCTTCTGGTAACGGGTGGCAGTCTTGGGGCAAGGTCTATCAACCATGCATTGGAAAAACATTTGCCTTTCTGGGTTGACGAGGGCATACAAGTGATCTGGCAAACTGGCATCCATTATTTGCAAACGGCACAGCAGGCGGCACGCAAATTTGAAGAAGCAGTATCTGTAAACCAATTTATTGACCGCATGGACCTTGCATACTCAGCAGCAGATGTGATTGTGAGCAGAGCTGGTGCCATTGCCATTTCAGAAATCTGTATAGTACAAAAGGCTGCAATACTTGTTCCGTCTCCATATGTCGCCGAAGACCATCAAACCAAAAACGCTATGGCGCTGGTGCAGCATCATGCGGCTGTCCTGGTCAAAGACCATGAAGTAGAAGAGCGGCTGGGTTTGGTAGTAAGTGATCTGATGCGGGATAGTCAGATGAGGATTCAGATAGCAGCAAAGTTGAAAGGGCTGGCTTTTCCTGAAGCGGCCGACAATATTGCCGGAGTAGCACTAAATATGATAAATTATTAATACCACATGACACTCGATCGTTTCAAACACATCTTTTTTCTTGGAGCCGGGGGCATTGGAATGAGCGCCTTGATAAGATATTGCCTTGAACAAGGCCTCAAAGTGTCAGGGTACGACAAAACTCCCACCGATCTGACTTATCAGCTATCTAAGGAAGGTGCAGCTATCTTTTTTGAGGATAATCCCGACCAGTTATCCGAACTTCCTGATTTGGTAGTTTATACACCTGCTGTACCTGCTACTTCGCAGTTGTTTCAGTATTTTTCAGGTGAAAATGTTTCTATGATCAAACGGGCCATGATGCTGGGTCTTATTTGTAAAGGCAAACCTACCATTGCTATTGCGGGAACACACGGAAAGACCACCATTTCTTCTATGGTTGCACATATTTTCAAGTGCGCCGGTATGCAATTTGCTGCCTTTTTGGGCGGAATAAGTACAAATTATGCAACCAATTACCTGAAATCTGGTTCTGGGGATGATTGGATGATAGTTGAGGCCGATGAGTTTGATCGCTCATTCCTTCAGTTAGAGCCTCAGATAGCCCTGATCAGCTCTATTGATGCAGACCATTTGGATATTTACGGCACCGAGGAGGCTCTTTTGAAAAGCTTTTCAGATTTCACACAGAAGATAATTCCCGGCGGTACTTTGATTATGAAGTCAGGGCTGCAAATTCCCAAACGAACCGACATTGAGAATTTTTCATACCATTTGGAGGGGCAAGCCGATTTTCGCGGCTTGCGTTTAGCAGCAGGTACTGAAGGCTACACAGTGCAATTGAAAGGACTTATCAACACCGAACCCTTCCCGTTGGGATTGCCGGGGCAGCACAATCTCGAAAATGCTGTGGGCGCGGCTTCAGTGGCAAGTTGTGCGGGTATTTCCCATATAACCATTGCACAAGCTCTGGCTACATTCAAAGGTGTTAAAAGACGATTTGAAAAGTGTTTCCAGGGAAAAAAATGGGTTTATTTTGATGATTATGCCCATCATCCCGAAGAAATCAAAGCAACAATTTTTGCCATACAAGAAATGTATCCAAAGATGCCTGTAACGGCAATTTTTCAGCCTCACCTATATTCGCGCACCCGTGATCTTGCAAAGGGTTTTGCTGAGAGTCTGGCTCTTGCCGACAAAGTTCTGCTTTTGGAAATCTATCCGGCACGGGAGTTGCCTATTGCCGGCATTTCATCCCATTGGTTGTTGGATCAGATTGCACATCCTGATAAACGGTTGATTAGCCCTGAAGATATTGCTCAAATTCTGAATGATGCCCTGCCCGGAGTCTTGCTTACCATGGGCGCAGGCGATATTGACAGGTGGGTGCCTCAGATTATTTCTCACTTAAAGACATTGGATTGATGCCTGGAAGAAAACTAAAGTTGTTGGGTGCATTTTTGTTGCTAGCAGGCATTTTTGCCTTGCTGGGTCTGGCTGCCAACAACAACCGTGGCATTTCGCCCCAATCCCTCAAGGTAACCATAGCGGGTACCGACGGGCAGCGACTTGTTACAAAAGAACAAATTGAGGCCAAAATCCTGAATGCTTACCCGCAGCTTTTGGATGCGCCACTCGGGCAAGGAGATCTCAGGCAAGTAGAGGAGGTGGTTAAGGGTATATCGTTTGTGAACATGGCACATGCTTTCAGACAACCAGATGGTAATATTCAGGTGTCCGCATTGTTATTCACTCCTCTTGTGCGGGTGGTCAATGCAATGAATCAAAGTTTCTATATCACGCATGAAGGCAGGCTTGTGCCATTAAGCCCGCATTTCACACCAAGGGTTATGGTTGCCACGGGCAATATCCGCGCCGGATACTCTCCCTTAGTGAACCTCAAAGCCATAATACCTCCTGAGGAATTAACCCCCAACGAAAGGGTGCTTCGCGACTTGTTTTATCTGGCCACAACAATTTATAATGATGCCTTTTTGAGGTCTTTCTTTGACCATATCCATATTACCTCCACAGGTCAGTTTGAATTGACACCGCGAAACGGTGCCCATATTGTGGAACTCGGCGGAGTGGATCGTTTGGATAGTAAATTCGACAAACTGCTAAGGTTTTACCGCTATAGTTTGTTGACAACCGGCTGGGATTATTACAGTCGGATAAATATTGAATTCAATAATCAGGTAATTTGCTCAAAATAATACAGTTATGAACGAATCAGAAATAATATGCGGATTAGATATTGGGTCAACCAAGATTGCATGCGTGGTGGGCCGCAAAAACGAATTTGGGAAAGTGGAGATACTGGGTATTGGCAAAGCCGATTCAATTGGTATCAAAAGGGGAGTAGTAGAAAACATCCATAATACCGTTGAGTCCATAAAGCTTGCCGTTCAAGTTGCCAGTGAGGCATCAGGGGTGAATATTCAGGTTGTAAATGTGGGAGTTGCAGGTCAGCATATCAAGAGTTTGCAGCATAGGGGAACATATATGCGAAACAGTATTGAACCCGAAATCGTTCAGGAAGATTTGGATAAACTCACCGAGAACATGTTTAAGGTTGTATTGCCGGCGGGTGAAGAAATTATAGACGCTATCCCTCAGGAGTACATAATCGACAACAAATTGCGCACCCGCGAGCCAATAGGCATGACTGGTGTTTGCCTGGAAGCAGATTTCCATATCATTACAGGCAGTGTTATTGATATAAAAAACATCCTGAAATGCGTCAATAGGGCAGGATTGAAGTTGTCCTTATTAATACTGGAGCCTTTGGCCTCGGCTGAAGCGGTATTGAGCCCCGAGGAAAAGGAGGCAGGTGTAGTACTAGTAGATATTGGCGGAGGTACTACAGATATAGCCATTTTTCAGGATAACATCATCAGACATACAGCAGTGATTCCATTGGGAGGAAATGTGATAACTGAAGATGTGAAAGAAGGTTGCTCAATTGTGAAAAAGTATGCAGAGGACCTTAAAAAAAAGTACGGCTCAGCACTGGCTATGGAAAATAGCATGAATGAAATGATTTCTATCCCCGGAATTATGGGCAGAGCCGCCAAAGAGATATCTGTGTATAACCTTGCATGCATTATTCAGGCGAGGATGGAAGAGATTTTCGACCAAGTGTATTACGAAATCAAAAATTCAGGATTCGAACAGAAACTCATTGCAGGCATAGTGCTTACAGGTGGAGGTAGCCTTTTAAAGCATTCGAGGCAATTGGTGGAGTTTAGGACAGGAATGGACACCCGCATTGGATATCCAAACGAACATCTGGCAAAATCTCTCTCCGACGAGACCGGAAGCCCTATTCATGCCACTGGAATAGGGCTGGTAATCATGGGATTTCAAAATACTAAGCCCATCAAGGGACAAGCAAAAGGGAAAAAGGCTGCTAAGGCTGAAAAGCCAAATTTTTGGACAAGAATTTTTAATTCAAGCAAAGATTTTTTTGAGCACGACAATCAGGATTAATCCTGAATTTGTTCATAAGTAAGCTGAAAACTTTGGTAGAATAAACAAAATGACCGGTAATAAAATATTTATTTTTGAAACCTTCAATTTCGCAAACCATGACTACAGAAATGCTAAAAATCGATTTGCCCAAAAATCAGTCATCTATAATTAAAGTAATGGGCGTTGGCGGAGGAGGAGGCAATGCCGTAAACCACATGTTCAAACAGGGCATTAAGGGAGTAGATTTTATTGTTTGCAACACCGATAGCCAACACTTAATTATGAGTCCGGTGCCAAACAAAATTCAATTGGGCGTGAATCTCACCCAGGGATTGGGTGCAGGAAGCATTCCGCAAATTGGCAGGGAAGCCGCCCTTGAAGATATCGAAAGGGTGAAGGAATTTCTCAATACCAATACCAGAATGTTGTTTATCACGGCTGGAATGGGAGGAGGCACAGGCACTGGGGCAGCCCCGGTAATAGCTGCTGCAGCAAAAGAGATGGGAATTCTTACCGTAGGCATCGTTACCATGCCTTTTGCTTTTGAGGGAAAAAAGCGGCTGAATCAAGCCGATGCTGGCATCCAGGAATTGAAGGAGCATTTAGATACGCTTTTGATGATCAGCAATGATAAACTTAGTGTCTGTTACTCCTCCCTGTCCTATTCAGAGTCATTTGCAAAGGCCGATGATGTTCTAACCACAGCTGCCAAGGGCATAGCCGAGATTATTACCCAGACCGGCAGAATTAATGTAGATTTTGCCGATATTAAAACCGTTATGACCAAAAGTGGTGCGGCGCTTATGGGCAGCGGTGTTGCCGAAGGCCCGGATAGGGCAGTAAATGCCGTGATGAAGGCGCTCGCCTCACCTCTGCTCAACGACACCAATATCAAGGGTGCCAAAAATATACTGCTCAATATCACAAGTGGTGTGGAAGAAATACTGATGGATGAAATATCTATTATAGCCGAATACATTCAGAATGAAGCAGGCAGCAATGCCGATATCATTTGGGGCTTGGTAAATGACGAATCATTGGGCAATAAAATTTATATCACCTTGCTTGCAACTGGCTTTGACCACAAAAAAACCGAACTTATTGAATTTCAGCCTGCTTATAAGTTGGCTGACATAAAAACTCAAGTCCCCAAGAAAACAAATGTATATGACCCTTACGGGACAGTCCCCTCAATACATCAAACCTCCAATACCCTCAAGACCGCTGATGAGCCAAAGATTGCCCCAAAATCGGCCCCAATATTCGACTCTGATGAAAAGACTTTCAGCATGCGGGTGCTCCCCGGCTCGCCAAAAGCGCCGGGTAGCGAATCGAAAGACCTGGGTGTAAGGAGAATCAGAAAGCAAGAGCATACGCTATTCCCAAACTTAGGTTTTGAGCCCGACTCTACTGATGATATTCAGGCAGAAAAAAAGAAAGAGCGGGATGAAAGACAGAAGGTATTAAATCAAAAAATTAAAACTCCTGAAGGATTGAAAGCAGTGGAAGAAGAGCCGGCTTATAAGAGACGCGAAGTGCAGTTAGTAAATACTCCCCATAGTTCGGAGTCGCAGATTTCCAGGCTATCTCTCAACCAGGATGGAGATCGTCCGGCACAAATCAAATCCAACAACTCTTTCCTTCACGACAATGTGGATTAGAAATGAACATCATTCATAGCTTGTTGTACTCCTGTTTAGTGGGTTGTAATAAGAGCACTTTTTTGCATAATGAAGATGATTTAACGAATATTCACAGGAAAGCTAAAGTTTTCTTTGTAAATTTGCCCGATTATATGAAACCCAATTTGAATGAAATCTAAAAGGCATAAATTGCAAATTTCCGGATGGTTTTTCTTTGCATTGCTGGTAGTGCTGCTGCCCTCATGCGGCACAGATGACCCTGAACGCCAGGCTGCAAGAGACCGTGAGAAAATCCTGGAATATCTTATTGAAAACAATCTTACAGCCAGTGAACACAAAACGGGTATTTTTTACCATATAGATACACTGGGATCTGGTCTGTTTCCTACTAGAAATTCTACCGTGCTGCTCAATTATACCGGTACTTTTCTTGATGGACATCAATTTGACAGAGGCTTTGAAAGAACTTTTCACCTTCCATCGGCAATTCTAGGTTTTCAGTACGGAGTGCCGTTATTCAACAGGGGTGCAAGCGGTTTTATCATCGTGCCATCGGGCTTGGCCTATGGCCCCGTCGGCACAATGACCATTGGTCCCAACACTATTTTGAAGTTTAGAATAGAAGTAATTGATTTCAGAAATAATTAGCGCATTCGTTTTGTGCCTGAAAATCAAAAAAAATGTTAACTTTGCGGCTTAAATTTTGCAGGCTATGGCGAGTATTAAAAACCTGAAGAAAGACATTAATTATCTCATTGACGAGGTAATCGGAACTTGCATGATACACCAATACACCCAGCAAGGCAGAAGCGAAGAGTTGGAAGGAATTATCAGTGAAATGGTTGAGTTTCGCGAATCGTTAATTTCCAGGATCAATAATCCCGATCTGAACGGGAGCAGTCAGAGCCTAAAAAATTATTACAGGGCATTGTTTGATGAGTTGCTCGAGAGAGTGAACGCAGCTTTTGATAAGTTGAACAAAATTTCCGGATGATTTAGCAAAAGCTTAATTCTCCACGGGGCGCCTGCAAGCGCCTTTTTTTATCCGATGTGCCGACATTACTTATTAATGCAAGGGCAGAATCTGTTTTCGAGAAAAGGACTTTCAGGGATTGGGTATCTCACAATCGCTGCATTGTTCCCGCTGATGGATTTTATGAATGGACCGACAAGGGAAAGGAGCGCCAACCATGGCGATTTAGCTTAAAGGATGATGGCGTTTTTGCTTTTGCTGGTCTGTTCGCTCCTATTTCTGCTACCCTTGGTGATGACAGGATTTGGAGGTGTTTCCCGCTGACGATTTGAAGGTGCATAAAGTTTCACCCAAGATCAATAAGGCCGGAGTGAACACCCCCGATTTAATCATGCCCTGGCAAAGCCCGGAATTGACACTTTTTTAGACCAGATATCATTTCATTTTAAACATTAAATTCAATATCATGAAAACATCAACGCCCAGGACAGGCTCATCTCGCTTTAAGCGAGGTGAAAGCAGCCCTGCAAAGGGCAATACCGGAAAAAACACCGGCCGTGAGGCCCGTTCCGAAAATCCTGGAAGTTCCAGACCATACGGTGCCAAAGACCAAACGAAAAGCGACCGTTATTCTAAGGACCGCGCGCCTCGGGGTACCTTCGATAAAAAGGCGGACAGAGACAATAACAGATGGGCAGGATCCGACAGCAAACCATTTGAAAGAGACCGAAAACCGCGATCCGCAAGCGGTGAATCATCATATGACAGGAAACCGCGTTCTGCAAGCAACGACAGGCCAACCGAAAGGAAACCGAGATTTGCAGGAAGCGACAGGCCAACCGAAAGGAAACCACGATTTGCAGGAAGCGACAGGCCAACCGAAAGGAAACCACGATTTGCAGACAACGACCAGAGGTCAGAAAGGTCAGCAGAAAGCAGACCCTTTGACGGGGAAAGAAAATCCCGATTTTCTCGCACTGACGGTCCATCCAAAAGGGTAGGCGACACCCGTTATGGCAGCCCCGAAAGAAGTTCTGCAAAAGGAGAAAATGAAAGACCAGAAAGACGGGTGGGGGCCGCCAGAGAATCCGGCAGCCGCTATCCTGCCAAAAGGGAATTCTCGCCAGAAAACAGATTTCGTAAAAGCTCAGGTGGAGAAAGACCCTATTCCAGAGAAGAGGGCAGATCGTCCGACCGGCCAAATGTTTTCAAGCGCAGGGAGCAGGATGGTGCGGAAAGGGGAGGCACAAGAAAGCCGCATACAGGTGAAGGGTTTGATAGAAAGTCAAGTTACAGGGGAGATTTTGGCCGAAAATCCGGTACCGGTCGCGGGGAAACAGGTGGAGCCTTCAGATTTGCAAGGGCACCCAGAAAACCTTACGATGACACCATACGGCTCAATAAATACATAGCCAACTCAGGAGTATGTTCGCGCCGTGAGGCCGATGAACTTATCAAAAACGGAGCTATTACCGTCAACGGAGCGATTGTTACCGAAATGGGAATAAAGGTTAAGCTCGACGATGTTATCATGTATGGAGATGAGCGCCTCAGAAACGAGAAAAAGGTCTATATTCTTCTCAACAAGCCAAAAGATTACATTACCACTTCCGACGATCCTCAGGAAAGAAGAATTGTAACAGATTTGGTGCGCAATGCCTGTAAAGAACGGGTTTTTCCGGTGGGAAGACTTGACCGCAACACCACCGGATTACTATTGTTGACCAACGATGGCGACATGGCCAAGAAACTTACCCATCCGCGTCACGGAGTCAGAAAATTGTATCATGTACACCTTGATAAGCCACTTACGCGCTCTGATTTGGACCAAATTGCCCAGGGTGTGAAACTCGATAGTGAAACTTTTGTTAAGCCCGATATTGTGGCATTTGTGGAAGATGCCGAAACAAAAAAAGAAATAGGGATTGAAGTACACTCCGGGCAAAATCGGGTAGTAAGGCGTATTTTTGAACACTTTGGATACCAGGTTACAAAACTCGATAGAGTAATGTTTGCCGGATTAACCAAGAAAGATCTTCCGAGAGGCAAATGGCGCTTCTTAAGTGATAAGGAAATAGGATTCCTCAAAATGTTGAAATAAAGCCTGAAAATGACTCCTCAAGGGTCGGGAAGCTTCTTTGTAGGAAAAAAATCATAAAAACAGCCTTGCTTTCCAATGTGCTGCCCTATTTGTTTATTGATTCGGGAAGTTTCAGGCAAACAACCTGAGGGGAGAGACTTTCATAAGAAACAGGAAGTTTTTTGCCCAAAATATCAGCTTCGATGCCATGCAGGGCAGTGTGATGGCTACAGGATTTACCATCGAATGGGAGGAAACCGATCCCCGGCTTAAATAAAACCTACAAATGATTGCTTTTCCAAATGCCAAAATCAACCTGGGGTTGCATATTCTGACGAAACGCAACGATGGGTTTCATGAAATTGAAACTGTCATGTGGCCATTGAAACTTACAGATGTCCTGGAAATTATTTCTGCACCCGACGGTGTTTTTCGATTCACCATGAGTGGCAATAGTCTTCCCTGCGATGGGAAGCCCAATCTGTGTCAAAGAGCGTGGCAACTCATGCAACAACATACCGGCATTAGCCCGGTGCACATGCACCTGCATAAGACCATCCCCGCCGGATCGGGATTAGGTGGGGGTAGTGCCGATGCAGCATTTACCCTGAAAATGCTCAATTCCCTGTTTCATTGCAATCTATCCATCCTGGAGTTGAAAGCTCTTGCGGCTGTCATAGGAAGCGATTGTCCTTTTTTTATTGAAAACACTCCTTCAATTGCTACGGGTAGGGGCGAAGTTTTGGAACCCATCGGCTTGCAATTGTCCGGATTGTATTTGTTGTTGGTTGTTCCCACAGTGCCTGTAAACACAGCCAAGGCATATAGCAAAGTTTCACCTGAGATGCCCCTTGTGCCTCTGCTCTCAGCAGTGCAACATCCGGTGGAAGAATGGAAGAATAGTGTTTTTAATAAGTTCGAAGAATCTGTTTTTGTGCAACATCCGTTGTTGAATGAAATTAAACACAATTTATATGCGCAGGGAGCTATTTATGCATCAATGAGCGGTAGTGGTTCGGCAATTTTCGGATTATTTGCAAATGCGGTTTCAATTGATACAAAAGAGGCTTTTCCTGGGTGCTTTATTTGGCAAGAACAATTGACTTGATTTTTTCTGAACTTTGGTCCCCAAAGGCTTTCAGCCTTATAAATCCTTTGATAATATTGAATAATTTCTGCTGATTCCTTGCGCCAGGCTACCGGAAATTGGGCAACAAGGCTTCCGGGCTTGCCGGCTGCAACTAAATGCAGCTTCATCCTGCGAGCCAAATTGTATCGGAAATCACATAAAATTGTACAAATTATGCGATATCAACTGCTTTTATACCAATATTGCACAAATTTTTATCTTTGCCCCATTTAGATTAGAACGCAAGTATTTGTGAGCGCCGTTATGTCGAATTTGCCATGAGAGGTTACATATTTTTCCGGTATTATCCCAACATATGCGCGTCCGTAAATAATCGTAGCAGGGGAATATGTTTTTGAACGCACACAATATGCAACACAATAACCATAATTTTTTAAACCCTTTTACATGAAAGAAATCCTGTTGAAATTAAGCCACTTTGGTTCAAGGGCTTTTTCGAAATCTCTTGATTTTATTGAAATCGTAGGGAACAAGCTTCCCCATCCGGCAACTTTGTTTTTCATTTTGGCAGTACTAGTTATGGTGGTATCGGCCATAGCCTACTTACTGGGAGTTCAGGCAAACCATCCGGTTGACGGAAGTCTAATAAGCGTGAACAATTTGATTAGTGCAGATGGTTTTCGTTGGATATACACAAATATTCTGAACAACTTTTTGCAATTTCCGCCCTTAGGCTTTGTTCTGGTTGTAATGATTGGAATTGGTGTAGCTGAGGGTTCGGGGCTTATTACAGTTTTGATTCGTTCGCTTGTGATTGCCAGTCCCCCGCGATTGGTCACCACCGCTATACTTACAGCCGGTATAGTATCCACATTGGCTATCGAGGCCGGATATGTGGTGCTGATTCCCCTGTCGGCTATGATTTTTCATGCTCTCGGCCGGCACCCCATTGCGGGTCTTGCAGCTGCCTTTTGTGGGGTAAGTGGTGGCTTCTCTGCGACCTTCTTTATTAGCTCAACTGACACAATCCTTGCAGGAATCACTCAATCGGCTGCCCAAATGCTTATTCCCGAAATGATTATTACCCCGGCAGTGAATTTCTATTTCATGTTTGTTTCCAGTTTTGTTGTGATTGCAGTGGGCGTGTGGGTAACAGAAAAAATTGTAGAACCCCGCCTTGGCAAATATACGGGCAATGCAGACAGGCTGCCAATAGAAGAACTCACTCCATTAGAAAAAAAGGGATTGCGCTGGGCAGGTTACGGATTGCTCGCCACTATCGCCGTTTTGGCCCTTACAATTGTGCCCACTTGGGGCATTTTTCGCAATCCTGAAACGGGTGATGTGTTGCAGTCGCCTTTCTTTGGCGGGATTATCATCGGAATTCTATTGATGTTTTTTGTGCCGGGCCTTTTGTATGGCGCTATTGTCGGCTCAATTAAGAATGACAAGCAACTTGTGAAACACATTACCCAGACAATGGCCGGAATGGCCGGCTATATCGTTTTGGTGTTCTTTGCAGCCCAATTTGTGTATTTCTTCAGCTACAGCAATCTGGGTATCATTTTTGCCATAAAGGGTGCTTATGGCTTACAAAGTATCGGATTTACCGGCCTGGGGTTGATAGTATCATTCGTATTGTTGTCGGGGTTGACCAATTTATTTATGGGTAGTGCCTCGGCTAAATGGGCTATCATGGCACCGGTTTTTATTCCCATGTTTATGCTTATTGATCCGGCCTACCACCCGGCACTCACACAAGCTGCATTTCGTGTTGGAGATTCAGTTACAAACCTCATTACTCCCATGATGAGCTATTTTGCGCTGATTGTTACATTTGCCCAACGCTACGACGAAAAATACGGCATAGGAACTATCATATCCACCATGATTCCCTACTCGCTTTTGCTACTCATAGGGTGGTCTGCACTGCTTATTGTGTGGATGTGGCTGGGAATTCCTCTGGGACCTGGCGGTCCCATTTTTATGGAATAACAAAATACTCCAAATGACTGCATAGTCTCCGGTTATCAATATCGGGGACTATTTTTTTCAGGGCAAATCAAAAACGGGAGAAACTTTTCCATACTTACAGTAAAAACTGCTAACGGGTTAACTCAGCAGTAGAGGTGAGCCATGTGTTCAAGAAATAGGTTATATTTGTGATGTAAAACGAGAAGCACAGTCAACAACTAAGCTATTTCTGTTACATATTTCGTTTTCCATGAGCTCCAAACAAATTGCACTGCAAGATGATTGAACGGTAGCCTCGATTCTTCAAAATAATTTTTAAAAACCGGGACTATGAAAACCTACCTGAAGCATTTTCCTGCAAGGCAGAATGTAAAATGGTTTCTGCTGTGTTTTGCTTTGGTTATTGTGATTACATCTTTCGTACTGACTGATAAGATCATCAAGAGGATTGCCGCCGATGAGCACCTTCAGGTAGAACTCTGGGCAGAGGCGGTGCAAAAACGAGCCAGTCTGGTGAATTATACCACCAATTTTTTTTCGGTAATAAAAGCTGAGGAGCTCAAACGGGTTGAACTATGGGCAAATGCCAACAGGCGTCTCACAGAGATGCCCGTTACGGCATCTATTGATTTGATTTACATCGAAATTCTCGAAGCCAATACCACAATCCCCGTACTCATTACCGATGCCCGCAACAATGTGCTCAATCATCGCAATCTGGATCCAAAATTTGGCGACCCCGAAATTTTCACCGATGAACTTCGATCATACTTTTCGGAGTACCCGCCCATTGAGATCACCAGCGATTGGGTGCCCGGTTTTGAAACGCAATATTTGTATTATAAGGATAGCTATGTTTTTACAGAGTTGCGAAGTTTGCTCGACGATCTTATTCATTCATTTATCTCCGAGGTGGTTATCAACACGGCGAATGTTCCCGTGATCATTGTGGATAGTGCCCAAACCCGGATTATTGCAGCCGGAAATGTGGATTTACCTGCCGCCACCGATTCGGTTGCCATTCGCGAGTTGATCCATTCCATGTCCAGGAAAAACCCTACCCCATTAACAATTTCGCTCCCGGGATATGGCAAAAGTTTCGTGTTGTATGCCAATTCATTTTTACTAACTCAATTGAAATTTTATCCTTTTGCCCAGGTAGTCGCTATTGGCTTGTTTTTGCTGGTAGCCTACTTGTTTTTTACTACGATCAGGAATTTGGAGCAAAATCAGATTTGGGCCGGGATGTCCAAAGAAACTGCCCATCAGTTGGGTACTCCTGTTTCGTCCCTCGAAGGTTGGGTAGAAGTGTTGAAAATGAAAGAAGTTGACCCTGAGATTGTTTCTGAGATTGCAAGGGATATAAGCCGGCTGGGTCATATATCCGAGCGATTTTCAAAGATAGGTTCTGCAGTTCGGCTCGAACCCGTGAACATCGTTGAAACCACAATCAAAGGGGTGGAATACCTAAAAAGCAGATTCTCCAAGAAGATTCATTTTACTGTGAATACTTCAAAAGATGATGTTACTGTACCACTAAACCCGGTGCTCTACGAATGGGTGGTGGAAAATCTGGTGAAAAATGCCATTGATGCAATGAATGGGTCGGGAAATATTACCATCCATATTGCTGATACCCACAATTTGGTGAAAATTGACATTGAAGATACCGGGAAGGGGGTTCCGCGTTCAAAATTCAAGACGATTTTTGTGCCGGGATATACCAGCAAACCCAAAGGCTGGGGGCTTGGACTTTCTTTAAGCAAGAGAATTATCGAAAACTACCACGGGGGCAAATTGTTTGTGAATCATTCGGAGATGAACAAAGGCACTGTTTTTCGGATTATTCTCAACAAAATTGCATAGCTAAAAGGCACAGCCGGGGAAAAAGTTTCAGACCAGCGGATAGAAGGCATCCTCGATATGATGCAACTGGTGGGTAGTGCCTTTGAAGATTATGGATATAATATCAAACCTGATCTCATGTTCGAGTTTGTGCCGGGCGGCAAAATGGTTGGCAGCTTCAATCAGTAGTTTTTGCTTGGCCTTTGAAACAAATGCCTCAGGTTCGCCAAATGCAGCAGAGGTGCGGGTTTTAACTTCTACAACAACCAATACATTGTCTTTTTGCGCCAAAATATCTATTTCGCGGTGCGCCCAAACCCAATTAGTTGCTAAGATTGTATATCCCTGTTCTGTAAGGAATTGTGAAGCAAGACTTTCACCTTTTTTTCCTATCTCATGAATAGCCGACACCTTACCTCCTTTGTTTGTTTCAATTAAATCTGGTTTTTCTGATGACGAAAGCTATGCTGCCTGGCGCATTTCATTCCATCATTGCTGCAAGTCATCATCTACCCGCGAAACAGAAAACTCATAATACTCCATAATGGGATTGGCAAGGAGTTTTTTGCATGCTGTTTCCACTTTCTCCTGAGCCATTACCAGATTTTCCGTTTCAAGTTCAATCGTAATATGCTTTCCCATTCTTACCTGGGTTGCTTCGGGCACACCAATGTTTTTCATACTGTTAAGAATTGCTTTGCCTTGCGGATCGAGCAGGGCTTTCAATGGCATAATTGTAATTTCGGCCTTAAATTTCATGAGTAGAAATATGGTTTTTTTTTGAATAAATGCTTTTCAAAATGAGTTTTGCGCTTTCCCAACCTGCACCAAACAGCAAGTGACGCAATTTGGCCAATTGGCATGTTTTTAAAACCCTTGCACAAATTAGTATTACCGGCTTTTTATTTTCAAATGTAGTCCAAATTGTATTACTGAGAGCACCAGATAGAGAAGGATGATGAGAGGAAGGGCAGAAACTCTTCCCACCAATAGCATTCCTGCCACCAAAACCAGATAAACTATCTGTATTTCGTTTGATTGCAATGCAATGGATTTCATCTTGAGAGAAAACATGGGCAAGGGCGATACCATCAATCCGGAAAAAACCACAATGGAGCTAAGCATTGCCGGAATGTTTTCGCTAAAGACGCGTACAATTTCGGATATTGCATTAGGGGTTCCAAATTCAATAACCAAAGGCAACGAAGCAAAAAACATGGCATTTGCAGGTGTTGCCAACCCAATGAATCCATCCGTTTGCTCTTTGTTAATGTTGAATCGTGCCAGTCTTAGGGCAGAAAAAACCACCAGTAGAAATGCCGTATAGGGCAATAGGGAGGCAATCATACCTGTGCCTAAGGAGACTGAGGCCAAAGATAAGTAATGATACATGATTGCCGAAGAGCCAAGACCAAAACTAACCAAATCGGCAAGACTATCGAGTTGTACTCCAAGTTCGGATCTTTGGTTGAGCAGTCGGGCAAAGAATCCATCCAGATAATCAAGCAAAGCACACACACCTATTAAAATCGCTGTATAATGCGGCTGGCCCTGGATTGCCAAAACCACTCCAATGGAGCCGGCCAGTAAATTCAGCAAAGTAATAACATTAGGTATATGTCTCATTCCAATCATTCATTTGTCGCGTCATATCGAACTAAGTACAACATTGTAACGCCTGTTTTCTATTTGTTTTTTTGTAATTGCCCGTGCGAAAATAAGGAAATTTGTCGCCAACATGAAAACTTGAATGAGGATTTTGCAGTAATCAAAAAGTGATTTTTTTGTAATCATATCAGATTAATTTTTGGGAATGAAAGCAGGTCAACAATTTTTTGTACAAAATATTAAATGGCAGGTGGTTTGAAAAACCAAAAAGTATATATAACTTTGCAATCCCATTTGAAAAAGTTGACCAGTAATAATTTTAAAATAAAAAAGTATGATCATTGTACCTGTAAAAGAAGGTGAAAACATAGACCGCGCTCTGAAAAAGCTTAAACGCAAATTTGAGAAAACCGGAATTCTGAGAGAGCTCAGAGAGAGACAGAAATTTACAAAACCATCTGTAATAAAGCGCGAGCAGCGGATTAAAGCCATTTATATCCAGAAATTGCAGGATCAGCAGAGCGCATTGTAATATATCCTTTTGGGGTTAAGATTTTGGAAGAAATTTTTGCTTTTTGTGTGAAATCACTTTATCTTTAAGCAAAGATTTCTTCTTTTTATGATTGAAATTATAGCAAAATATCTAAGTTTTCTCAAGCTGGAGAAACGATATTCCCCCCACACTCAGGTTTCATATCAGAACGATTTGCAACAGTTTGCCCAATATTTGGAGCTTCAATATCAGATTACTGACTTACGATCGGTTACCTCCTCAATGGTTCGATCGTGGATGGCGCACAATGCCTTTCAGGGTTTGAAACGAACTACCCTCAACAGGAAGTTATCCTCCCTGAAATCATTTTACCGTTTCGCCCTGCGTCATAGGCTTGTGGAGACCAATCCCCTGCTAAAACTTTCGAGTTTGTCCAAACATCGAAGATTGCCGGTATTTCTGGATCAGGAGGCCGCCAACAATCTTCTCGACTATAAGGGATTTGACGCGAATTTTCAGGGCATTCGCGACAAAATGATTATCGAGTTGCTGTACCTCACAGGTATCAGGTTGTCAGAATTATGCAATTTAAAAAACTCCGATTTCAACTTTCACGAAAGCACCTTAAAAGTAGAGGGCAAAGGTTCCAGGCAGCGACTTGTGCCACTTTTGCGCGAATTTCAACAACAATTTGAGGAATATTCTGTTGAAATGAATAGAGAGTTTGGAATATTGAGTCACGATTATGTGTTTGTTACCAACAAAGGAACCCCGGTGTATCCCCGTTTTGTGTATCGCAAGGTTAGGCGCCACATGGGCAGGATAACTACCCTGGTAAAGCGAAGCCCGCATGTTTTGCGCCACACCTTTGCCACACATTTGTTAAATAATGGAGCAGAGCTCAACGCAATTAAGGAGATTCTCGGACATTCCAGTTTGGCAGCCACACAGGTTTACACCCACAATAGTATTGATAAATTAAAAAGTGTTTTTAAACTTGCTCATCCACGAGCGTAACTTAAGGAGGAAAGTATTTATGAAAGTAAACATCAGCTCGTTGCATTTTAAGTCGGATGTAAAACTTGACAATTTTATCCGCGTAAAGGCTTCTAAATTGAATACCCATTTTGAAGGAGTTGTGGGTTGCGATGTTACCCTAAGGCTTGACAATGCCCAGAACAACGAGAATAAAATAGTGGAAATGCGAGTCTTAATAGCCGGGAATGATTTATTTGCCAAGAAACAGGCCCGCTCATTTGAGGAAGCTACCGATGAAGTGGTTGACTCTTTGCGGCGTCAACTTCAACGATATAAAGAAAAGATAAGAGGCATTTAACCCATTGACAAGAAAAATTTTTAAAATACTTTTTTGATTTTGGTAGTTTATAAATCTTTTGTACATTTGCAGACCTTTTTAACGAGGTCTGCAAATTGCTTTTTTTTAAGCAACCAGAAGAGAAAACCAAAGGGAAAAGCTGCCGGTGTAGCTCAGTTGGCCAGAGCAGCTGATTTGTAATCAGCTGGTCGGGGGTTCGAATCCCTCCACCGGCTCTCAGGTTAGAAAGGATTTGGGGGGATACCAGAGCGGTCAAATGGGGCAGACTGTAAATCTGTTGGCGCAGCCTTCGGAGGTTCGAATCCTCCTCCCCCCACTCAAAAGCGGAAATAGCTCATCCGGTAGAGCGACAGCCTTCCAAGCTGTAGGTGGCGGGTTCGAGTCCCGTTTTCCGCTCAAATATTGTTTAGAGTCAGCCGATGTAGCTCAGGGGTAGAGCGTCTCCTTGGTAAGGAGGAGGTCACGGGTTCAATTCCCGTCATCGGCTCTGCAAATGAATGTTGAATCCCAATTTATTTTAATTTAAAATACCCAGTGAGATATGGCAAAAGAAAAATTTCAACGCACTAAGCCGCATGTGAATGTGGGTACCATCGGTCATGTTGACCACGGCAAAACCACACTCACCGCTGCTATTACCCAGGTTTTGGCTTCAAAAGGTCTTTCCGAAATTCGTTCTTTCGATTCTATTGACAATGCACCGGAAGAAAAAGAAAGAGGTATTACCATCAATACTGCCCATGTTGAGTATCAGACAGAGGTGCGTCACTATGCCCATGTTGACTGCCCAGGACACGCCGACTATGTGAAAAACATGGTAACGGGTGCTGCTCAAATGGACGGTGCTATCTTAGTGGTTGCTGCAACCGATGGTCCCATGCCACAAACTCGCGAGCATATTCTTTTGGCCCGCCAGGTTGGTGTTCCTCAATTGGTTGTTTTTATGAATAAAGTGGATCTTGTTGACGACCCCGAGTTGCTCGACTTGGTTGAAATGGAAATCCGCGAGTTGCTATCGTTCTACAAATTTGATGGCGATAATATTCCCGTTATTCGCGGTTCTGCTTTGGGTGGCCTGAACAATGAGCCTACATGGGTTGCAAAAATTGAAGAACTCATGAATGCGGTTGATACTTGGATTCCGATTCCAATTCGTGCTGTTGATAAAAATTTCCTCATGCCGGTTGAAGATGTGTTTTCGATTACCGGTCGTGGTACAGTTGCCACCGGAAGGATAGAAACTGGCGTTATCAACTCTGGCGACCCTGTAGAAATTATTGGTATGGGTGCCGAGAAGCTCAAGTCAGTTGTTACGGGTGTTGAGATGTTTCGTAAGATTCTCGATCGCGGTGAGGCTGGCGACAATGTTGGTCTTCTGTTGCGCGGTATTGAGAAGGATGCAATTACCAGAGGAATGGTTATTTGCAAGCCCAACTCCGTAAAACCGCACAGAAACTTCAAAGCTGAGGTGTATGTTCTTAAGAAAGAAGAAGGTGGCAGACACACTCCTTTCAAAAACAACTACCGCCCGCAGTTTTTCTTCCGTACAACGGATGTTACCGGTGAAATTATTCTGCCCGAAGGTGTAGAAATGTGTATGCCCGGCGACAACCTCACCGTTACCGTGCACCTAATTGCTGACATTGCGATGGACAAAGGTCTTCGTTTTGCAATCCGCGAAGGTGGTCGTACAGTGGGTGCCGGACAGGTTACTGAAATAATCGACTAAATTGAATAAGCAGCCCCGGCAGGATCAACAAAAAATTCTGCCGAGGCGCTATTACACGGGTGTAGCTCAATTGGTAGAGTAGCGGTCTCCAAAACCGTTGGTTGAGGGTTCGATTCCTTCCACCCGTGCAAATATTTGAATGAAAGAAAACAATATGAAGAGAGTCAGAGCCTATCTGAACGAAACTTATGATGAACTCATAAATAAAGTTTCGTGGCCTTCCTGGAGCGACTTGCAGAATAGCGCAGTTGTAGTATCCATTGCTTCCCTAATAATCGCTGGCGTGGTTTTTCTGATGGATATGTCGTTTCGCTCCATATTGGAACAATTTTACCGTCTCTTTTTGTAACCGGGAGCTTGTTTTGTCTTCAGAAATTCGGATTTTATCTGATTTTCTTTCTTAAACAAAAGCATTTTCCCACCATTTAAGTTTTACATTAGTATGAGCGACCAGGTTAAAAAATGGTATGTTGTTCGTGCAATCAGCGGCAGCGAAAAGAAAATCAAGCAATACATTGAAAGTGAGGTTGCGCGCCGCAATTGGCAGGAATATGTCTCGCAAGTACTAATCCCTACCGAGAAGGTGTATCAGATCCGTAAAGGGAAAAAAGTGAGCGCCGAGCGCAACTATTTTCCCGGATACATTCTGATAGAGGCCAACATGGTGGGGGAGATTCCCCATACATTGCGTCAGGTGCCCGGTGTTTTAGGTTTTTTAGGCTCTGATACCGAGCCGGCCCCTCTTCGCCCTGCTGAAGTGAATCGCATCCTTGGTAAGATGGATGAGCTTTCGGGCAAGGAAGAAGAGTTGACAATACCTTTCATTGTGGGGGAATCCGTAAAAATCAATGACGGTCCGTTCAACAGCTTCACAGGTGTTATTGAAGAGATTAACGAAGAGAAGAAAAGACTCAAAGTTATGGTTAAAATCTTCGGTAGAAAGACCCCGTTGGAGCTGAGTTTCATGCAGGTTGAAAAAGAGTAAAAGTGATGTTACGCACATTTGCCCGTTTCTGCTGAAAAGATTTCGATCTCCTTACTTGTTACAAATTAATTAACAAAATGGCAAAAGAAGTAAGTGCATTAATCAAACTTCAAATCAAAGGAGGTGCTGCTAATCCATCACCACCCATCGGTCCTGCTTTGGGGTCGAAAGGGGTGAATATCATGGAATTTTGCAAGCAATTCAATGCCCGTACTCAGGATAAAGCCGGAAAAATAATTCCAGTTATTATCACTGTGTACCGGGATAAATCCTTTGATTTTATTACAAAAAATCCGCCGGTTGCGGTGCAGCTGCGCGAGGTTGCCAAGATTAAATCGGGTTCGGCAGAGCCCAACAGAGCCAAGGTAGCTACAATTACCTGGGAGCAGGTACGGGAAATCGCAGAATCAAAAATGCCCGATTTGAATTGCTTTACGGTAGAAGCGGCCATGGAAATGGTTGCGGGTACCGCTCGTAGTATGGGTATCAATGTTCAAGGCCAAAAGTCTTGATAATCAGATGCCTTGCAGTTTCACTGTGGGTATTCATTTACTAAGCTTAAAGGAATCAAAAGATGCCTAAAATAACAAAAAAACACAAAGAAGCTTTAGCTAAGTTTGATAAAGATGCGGTTTTCTCCTTAACTGACGCTGCAGATGTAGTGAAAAAGATCAGCTATACCAAGTTTGATGCATCCGTTGACCTGGATATCAGGCTGGGAGTTGACCCCCGAAAAGCAAATCAAATGGTGAGAGGGGTAGTTACTCTGCCACATGGCACAGGAAAAACCGTCAGAGTACTTGTTTTGTGTACTCCTGACAAGGAAGACGAAGCCAAAGAAGCCGGCGCAGATTTCGTAGGCCTGGATGAGTATATCGAAAAAATAAAGGGTGGCTGGACAGATGTGGATGTGGTGATTACCTCGCCAAATGTGATGGCCAAGGTAGGTGCACTGGGGCGCATTCTAGGCCCCCGCGGATTGATGCCTAATCCCAAAACCGGTACGGTAACCATGGAGATAGGTAAAGCTGTCAAAGAGGTGAAGGCCGGGAAAATCGATTTCAAGGTGGATAAATATGGAATTATTCACGCATCCATAGGTAAAGTGTCGTTCGATACTCCCAACCTGGTAGAAAACGCCAGAGAGCTTATCCAGACTATCATTCGGCTTAAGCCTTCCGCCTCAAAAGGCACTTATGTGAAAAGTATTTTCATATCCAGCACTATGAGCCCGGGAGTTCAGGTAGAAACCAAATCAGCGATCAATTAATGTTTGGTGGAAGACCACCTTAAAGAAACAGACACTTTATGAAAAAAGAAGAAAAGTATCAGGTTATCGAATCGCTGACCACCAAGCTCAAAGGTCGCGAAGTGGTATATCTGACAGATACTTCTGGCCTGAATGTGGAAACCATTAATAAGTTCAGAAGGCAGTGCTTTAGGCGCAACATTTCGCTCGAAGTGGTGAAAAACACCCTGTTGCGCAAAGCTATGGAAGCCAGTAGCACAAACTTTGAGCCTCTTTTTGTAGCGCTCAAAGGCTCAACTTCTATACTTATTGCAGATGATGCAAACGGTCCTGCGCGCCTTATTAAGGAATTTCGCAAAATCAGTCCCAAACCCATCCTCAAAGGAGCTTATGTTCAGGAGTCGTTTTTTCTGGGAGATGATCAGCTGGATACGCTGGTAAACCTTAGATCGAAAAACGAGCTCCTTGGCGATCTTATCGGATTGCTGCAATCTCCTGCACGCAATGTTATTTCTGCCTTACAATCAGGCGGAACTACCATTGCAGGAGTTCTCAAAACCCTTTCGGAAAAGGAAGGCTAAACACAATTTTTCTTGAAAACAACATTGATTTTAAACCAATTTAAAACATTCATAAAATGGCAGATTTGAAAGCTTTTGCAGAACAATTAGTTAATCTTACAGTAAAAGAGGTTAATGAATTGGCACAAATATTAAAAAATGAGTATGGTATTGAGCCTGCTGCTGCTCCTGTTGCTGTAGCTGTTGCTGCTGGTGGTGCCGATGCTCAGGTAGTTGAAGAAAAAACCCAATTTGATGTAATTCTGAAATCAGCTGGTCCTTCTAAACTGGCAGTTGTAAAATTGGTTAAAGAGCTAACCAGCCTTGGTCTCAAAGAAGCTAAAGAACTGGTAGATGCTGCTCCTAAGGCTGTTAAAGAAGGTGTTGCTAAAGATGAAGCAGAATCATTGAAAAAGCAACTCGAAGAAGCCGGCGCAGAGGTTGAAGTAAAATAAACCCTCGCAAATACCTGAAGATTAGACTTCTGCCGGACAGCAAATTCGATGCGGAAGTCTGATCTTTATTGCTGTTTTATTTTTTCTGCTCTGTTTATTTTAGTAACGAAAAACTCCTCAGACCTTGGCACCAAAAAACAAACCCGCGGAAAGAATCAGTTTCTCGTCTGTAAGTTCACACTTTGACTATCCTGATTTTCTTGAATTACAATTGCAGTCCTTCCAGGACTTTTTTCAGTTGGAAACAACCCCTGAAAATCGCAGAAATGAAGGTCTGTATAAGGTTTTTAGCGAGAACTTCCCGATATCTGATGCGCGAAACAACTTTAAACTGGAATTCATTGACTATTTTATTGACCCCCCAAAATATTCCATTCAGGAATGCATTGAGCGCGGTCTAACCTATAGTGTTCCGCTCAAAGCAAAATTAAAACTGTATTGCACTGACCCAGAGCACGAGGATTTCGAAACCATCATACAGGATGTGTATCTTGGCATGATTCCCTACATGACTCCCAGGGGGACTTTTGTAATCAATGGTGCCGAGCGAGTTGTTGTTTCGCAGCTGCATCGTTCGCCCGGCGTATTTTTCGGTTCCAGCATACATGCCAATGGCGCCCAGCTTTATAGCGCTCGGATTATTCCGTTCAAAGGTTCGTGGATAGAGTTTGCAACCGACATCAACAATGTGATGTATGCTTACATTGACCGTAAAAAGAAGTTGCCCGTTACTACCTTGTTTAGGGCAATCGGTTATGAAAGCGATAAGGACATTTTAGATATTTTTATCCCTACCGACGAGGTAAAAGTTAGCAAAACCGGCCTGAAGAAATATATTGGCCGCAAACTTGCAGCACGCGTACTGCGCCCTGAAGTAGAGGTACTTGTAGATGAGGATACAGGAGAAGTGGTTTCTATCAAAAGAAACAAAGTGCTTATTGAGAGGCAAACTATTCTCGAAAACGAACATATTGATCTGATTGTTGATTCTGGTGCCAAAAGTATCATATTGCAGAAAGAGGAAGTAAATTCGGCCGATTTTGCATTAATTTTCAACACTCTGCTCAAAGATACCGCAAACTCAGAGAAAGACGCTGTAGAGATTATTTACCGACTGCTTCGCAACGCTGATCCTCCTGACGACGAAACCGCAAGGGGAATGATAGAGAAATTGTTTTTCTCCGACAAGCGTTACGACCTTGGCGAAGTGGGTCGCTACCGCATCAATCGCAAATTGAGCCTCAATATTCCTCTCGAAAACCGGGTGCTCACCCGCGAGGATATTATTGCCATCGTAAAACATCTTATCGAGTTGGTCAATTCCAAAGCGGATGTAGATGATATTGACCACCTGAGCAACAGGAGAGTGCGTACCGTAGGTGAACAATTGTATGCCCAGTTTGGCGTAGGTCTGGCCCGTATGGCCCGCACCATCCGCGAACGCATGAATGTGCGCGACAACGAAGTATTTGCTCCCACCGACCTTATCAATGCCAAAACCTTATCTTCGGTTATCAACTCTTTTTTTGGCACCAACCAGTTGTCGCAGTTTATGGATCAAACCAATCCGCTTGCCGAACTCACGCATAAGCGCAGGATGTCGGCATTGGGACCCGGTGGTTTGTCGCGCGACAGGGCGGGTTTTGAGGTGCGCGATGTGCACTTCTCTCACTATGGAAGGCTTTGCACCATCGAAACCCCTGAAGGCCCCAACATTGGACTAATTTCATCCATGTGTGTGTATGCCAAAATCAATAATCTGGGATTTATCGAAACTCCCTACTTTAAGGTTCATGACGGAAAAGTAGATTTCTCAAAGGCACATTATCATACTGCCGAAGAAGAAGAGACTCAGATTATCAGTCAGGCCAATGTTGAACTTGGGAAAGACGGCAAATTTGCTTCTGAATTTGTGAAGGTCCGATTCCAGGCAGACTACCCGATAGTAGAGCCCGAAAAGATTGACCTCATTGATGTGGGACCCAATCAGATTGCCTCAATTGCAGCTTCCCTTATACCTTTTCTAGAGCACGATGATGCCAACAGGGCACTTATGGGTAGCAATATGATGCGCCAGGCTGTGCCTCTTCTGAATCCTGAAGCGCCTATTGTAGGTACAGGCCTCGAAAAGAAAGTGGCATCCGATTCACGCGTTCTGATCAACGCAGAAGCCGAAGGCTTGGTAGAATATGTGGACGCACAAAAGATAATTATTCGCTATTCTAAAAGCGATTATGAAAAGTTGGTAAGTTTTGAAGATGATGTGAAGGTTTATGACCTGATTAAATTTGCCAAAACCAACCAGAACACTTGTATCAACCTAAGGCCTATTGTAAGAAAAGGCCAAAAGGTTGCTAAAGGTCAATTGCTTTGTGAGGGTTATGCAACCAAAGACGGAGAACTGGCATTGGGGCGCAACCTAAAGGTAGCCTTCATGCCATGGAAAGGTTACAACTTCGAGGACGCGATTGTAATCTCCGAAAAGGTTGTAAAAGAGGATATTTTTACCTCCATCCATATTGAAGAGTTTTCGCTCGATGTTAGGGACACAAAAAGAGGAGTGGAAGAGCTTACCAACGATATTCCCAATGTGAGTGCCGATGCCATAAAAGATTTGGACGATAACGGGATCATCAGGATAGGTGCTGAGGTCAATGAAGGCGATATTATAATCGGTAAGATAACACCCAAAGGCGAAACGGATCCTACCCCCGAAGAAAAGCTGCTCAGAGCTATATTTGGCGACAAAGCAGGGGATGTAAAGGATGCATCGCTCAAAGTGCCCCCTTCTGTCAAAGGCGTTGTGATCGACAAGAAACTTTTCTCCCGGGTATTTAAGGATAAAAAGGCCAAAACCAAGGAAAAAATCATTCTTGAAAAACTCGATGACCAGTTTAACTCAGAGGTTGCCCAACTGCGCGAGAAGCTCATTGATAAGCTGATTGTGCTGGTAAGTGGCAAGACCTCCCAGGGAGTGATGAATTCTCTCAACGAAGTACTGGTTCCAAAGGGTACAAAATTTACCCAAAAAATTCTAACCCAGTTGGATTACGCCAATGTGAATCCCAACCAATGGACCACCGACCGCGATCGCAATCTTCTGATTAAAGAATTGCTGCACAATTATACGATTAAGTTTAAGGATATTTTGGGTGCATACAACCGCAAGAAGTTTACTTCAACGGTTGGAGATGAGTTGCCTGCAGGAATTGTTCAACTGGCCAAAGTATATGTGGCTAAAAAGCGCAAGCTCAAAGTTGGCGACAAGATGGCAGGCCGCCACGGAAACAAGGGTATTGTGGCTCGCATAGTGCGCGAAGAAGACATGCCATTTTTGGCCGATGGTTCGCCGGTGGACATTGTACTCAACCCTCTTGGAGTGCCCTCTCGTATGAACTTGGGACAGATTTATGAAACTGTATTGGGATGGGCAGGTCTGGAACTAGGCCAGAAATTTGCCAGTCCGATATTTGATGGTGCCCATGTGGATCAGATAAATGATCTTTTGAAAAAGGCCAATCTTCCTGAAAACGGCAGAGTGTATCTTTACGACGGAGGAACCGGCGAAAGGTTTGACCAGCCGGCTACCGTGGGTGTAATCTACATAATGAAACTTGGCCACATGGTGGACGACAAGATGCACGCCCGATCCATAGGACCCTATTCGCTGATTACACAGCAACCTCTTGGCGGCAAGGCCCAGTTTGGAGGTCAGCGTTTTGGAGAGATGGAGGTATGGGCGCTGGAAGCATTCGGTGCAGCAAATATTTTGCAGGAAATCCTCACCGTTAAATCCGATGATGTCATCGGGCGCGCAAAAGCCTACGAAGCTATTGTGAAAGGCGAGAACATGCCAACACCAGGCGTTCCGGAGTCGTTCAATGTATTGGTGCACGAATTACGAGGATTAGGACTGGATATCCGCTTTGATTGATGATGCCTTGAATAGTTTGTAATTACGAACCTATAGTCAAGAACGCATTCATTGTCCGATATCCCAAACATAAATCGTATCAAAGGCTGTTTATCAAAAATTTTCAATAATATCAACCAAGTATGGCTTTCAGAAAAGAATCGAATGTAAAAAGCAATTTTACCCGAATAACCATCAGCCTGGCTTCGCCGGAGTCTGTTCTGGAGCGTTCGTACGGTGAAGTGCTGAAGCCGGAAACCATTAACTACCGAACATACAAACCCGAACGCGACGGTTTGTTTTGTGAGAGAATTTTCGGACCGGTAAAAGACTGGGAGTGCCATTGCGGAAAATACAAACGCATCCGTTACAAAGGGATTGTGTGCGACCGCTGCGGTGTTGAAGTAACCGAGAAAAAGGTCCGTCGTGAAAGAATGGGGCATATCAAACTGACAGTGCCTGTTGCTCACATCTGGTTTTTCCGGTCATTGCCCAACAAAATAGGCTACCTGCTTGGAATTCCTTCCAAAAAACTCGACCAGATTATATACTACGAAAAGTATGTTGTAGTAAATCCGGGAATAAAATCGGATATGGTCAAATATCTGGATTTTCTTACTGAGGATGAGTATTTCGCAATAGTGGAATCCCTTCCACGGGAAAACCAGCTCCTCGAAGATACCGATCCCAACAAATTCGTAGCGCGGATGGGTGCTGATGGACTGAAAGATTTGCTCTTGAGGCTCGATCTGGACCAACTCTCCTATGATTTGCGCCACAAGGCCAATACCGAGACCTCCCAGCAGCGCAAATCTGATGCACTCAAGCGTTTGCAGGTGGTGGAGGCATTTCGCGAGTCGCAAAAGAACACTGAAAATCGTCCACACTGGATGATTATTGATGTGCTTCCGGTGATTCCGCCCGAACTTCGTCCTTTGGTGCCTTTGGATGGTGGCCGATTTGCCACCAGCGACCTCAACGACTTGTACCGCCGCGTGATTATTCGCAACAACCGTTTGAAGCGCTTGCTGGAAATCAAAGCCCCGGATGTGATTCTGCGAAACGAAAAGCGGATGCTTCAGGAAGCTGTTGACTCCCTGTTCGATAATTCGCGAAAAGCAAATGCGGTGAAGACCGAATCCAACCGCCCATTGAAATCTCTTAGCGATAGCCTAAAAGGAAAGCAGGGGCGTTTTCGTCAGAACCTGCTTGGTAAAAGGGTTGACTATTCGGCCCGTTCGGTAATTGTGGTAGGCCCGGAGTTGAAACTCCATGAGTGTGGTCTTCCCAAAGAAATGGCCTCCGAGTTGTTCAAGCCATTTATTATTCGCAAAATGCTCGAAAGGGGCATTGTGAAAACCGTAAAATCAGCCAAGAAAATTGTTGACCGTAAAGATCCCGTTGTGTGGGACATCCTGGAGAATGTTCTGAAAGGTCATCCCGTGTTGCTCAACCGCGCACCCACACTGCACAGGTTGGGTATTCAGGCATTTCAGCCCAAACTGATTGAAGGGAAAGCTATTCAGCTCCACCCGCTGGTGTGTACCGCTTTCAATGCCGACTTCGATGGCGACCAGATGGCTGTGCATGTTCCACTTGGCAATGCTGCCATTCTGGAAGCACAAATGCTGATGCTGGCTTCTCACAACATCCTGAACCCGGCTAATGGTGCGCCCATAGCCGTTCCTTCACAGGACATGGTTTTGGGATTGTACTACATTACCAAAGCCAGAAAAGGTATCCCCGAGCATCCCGTTAAAGGAGAAGGTCTCACCTTCTACTCTCCAGAAGAAGTGATTATCGCATACAACGAAGGAGCACTTGACTTGCATGCAATTATCAAGGTGCGATTGCCGATCAGGGAGAACGGACAATTGGCAGAGCGCATTGTCGAAACTACTACCGGTCGCGTGTTATTCAATCAGGTAGTGCCGGTGGAGTATGGCTTTATCAACCAGATGTTAACCAAAAAGGCCCTTCGCGACATCATCGGTGGAATCATGAAAGTTTCCGGAATTTCGCGTACATCAAGGTTCCTCGACGATATTAAGGACCTTGGTTTTAATATGGCATTCCGTGGAGGACTTTCTTTCAACCTGGGTGATATTCTGGTGCCTGATGAGAAAAGGCGTCTGATTGATCAGGCCAACCAGCAAGTAGAGGAAGTGCGGGCCAACTATGGTATGGGTTTTATTACCAACAACGAAAGATATAACCAGATTATTGACATCTGGACGCACACTAATGCCCGGTTGACAAAAGTGCTGATCGAAAAAACTACATCCGACAATCAGGGCTTCAATCCTGTATTTATGATGCTCGACTCAGGCGCAAGGGGCTCCAAGGAGCAAATCCGGCAGCTCTCAGGGATGAGGGGTCTAATGGCCAAACCTCAAAAGTCGGGTGCCAAAGGCGGCGAGATTATTGAAAACCCAATCCTATCCAACTTTAAAGAAGGATTGTCGGTATTGGAGTACTTTATTTCTACTCACGGTGCCCGTAAAGGACTTGCCGATACGGCACTGAAAACCGCCGATGCCGGATACCTCACCCGTAGGCTTGTGGATGTTGCTCAGGATATGATAGTGAATGAGGCAGACTGCGGAACCCTGCGCGGGCTTACTGCTACTGCCCTCAAAAACAACGAAGAAACCATCGAAACTCTGTATGATCGTATACTTGGCCGAACGGCTCTTGTAGATGTGTTTCATCCTGCAACGGGCGAACTGATTGTTGTAGCAGGGGAAGAAATTACTGAGGAAATTGCTCAGATCATTGAGAACTCACCCATCGAAGCAGTAGAAATCCGATCGGTGCTAACCTGCGAGTCGAAGCTCGGAGTATGTGCCAAATGCTATGGGCGCAATCTGGCAACCGGTCGTATGGTACAGAAAGGCGAAGCTGTCGGGGTTATTGCTGCACAATCAATCGGTGAACCCGGTACACAGCTCACCCTGCGTACATTCCATGTGGGTGGTACAGCTTCAAATATTGCTACTACCTCGCGCATCAATGCCAAATATTTTGGGGTACTCGAGATGGAGGAACTGCGTACGGTGCCTTACACAAGCACCGAAGGCAAGGCCCATCATGTGGTAATCGGAAGGTCGGGGGAGATGCGTATTGTGGACAAAAACACCCGAATGGTTCTTACCAGCCAGAATATTCCCTACGGTGCTAATCTTTATGTAGAAGCCGGACAGGAAGTGCAAAGCGGCGAACTCATTTGTGAGTGGGATCCCTACAACGCCGTAATCATTTCGGATATGCCCGGCAAGGTCATTTTTAACCAGATGATAGAAGGCGTTACTTACCGTACCGATTCTGACGAACAAACCGGATTCTACGAAAAAGTTATTATCGAAAGTAAGGATAAGACCAAAAACCCATCGCTGACTATCGTTGACAGTAACGGAGAAATTCTGCGCCACTACGACATGCCTGTAGGTGCACACATTGCCGTGAGCGAAGACCAGGAAGTTGTTGCCGGAAAAATCATCGCCAAGATACCCCGTGCAATCGGTAAATCGGGCGACATTACCGGAGGTCTTCCCAGGATAACCGAGTTGTTCGAAGCCCGAAACCCCACCGATCCGGCAGTTGTTTCCGAAATAGACGGGGTAGTATCGTTTGGCAAGAAAATAAAACGAGGCAACCGGGAGGTGATTATCACCGCTCGCGCTGGGGACGAAAAGCGATACCTTATTCCTCTCTCAAAACAAATTCTTGCTCAGGAGAACGACTTTGTGAAAGCCGGAACGCCTCTTTCAGATGGCCCTGTAACGCCATCCGATATTCTTGCCATCAAAGGCCCTACTGCCGTGCAGGAGTATATTGTGAATGAGGTGCAGGAGGTGTATCGTATGCAGGGTGTGAAAATCAACGACAAACACTTTGAAGTGATTGTGCGCCAAATGATGCGTAAGGTAACCATAGACGATCCGGGCGATACCCGTTTCCTTGAGGGTGAGATTGTCAATAAGATAGATTTCATGGAGGGAAACGACAACCTGTTTGGAAAGAAGGTAGTGGAGGATCCGGGTGCTTCAGGTTTCAAGCCCGGTCAAATTATTACCGCCCGCAAGTTGCGCGACGAAAATTCGTTGCTCAAGCGAAAAGACCGTGCCCTTGTGGTGGCACGCGATGCCCGTGGAGCCACTGCCCGACAGCAACTGCAGGGTATTACCAGAGCTTCTTTGCAAACCCGTAGCTTTATCTCGGCCGCATCATTCCAGGAAACAACAAAGGTTCTTACGGATGCTGCAGTCAATGCCAAAGTAGATGAACTCAAAGGCCTAAAGGAAAATGTTATCGTTGGGCACCTTATCCCGGCAGGTACAGGCCTCAGGGAATACGACAACATCATCGTTGGCTCACTGGACGAATACAATCTCCTGATGGCTTCGAAACGCAAATTAGAAGAAAAAGTAGTATAAACTACCAACCATTAATTGTTGAAAACCATGTCTGATCCAATGATGCCCGAAAACCAAATCAGCATTGAGCTGGGCGACGATGTAGCCGATGGTGTATATTCGAATCTGGCCATCATCACGCATTCTCATACCGAATTTGTGTTGGATTTTGTGCGCCTGATGCCCGGAGTTCCCAAAGCAAAGGTGAAATCGCGTGTGATTCTTACCCCGCAGCATGCAAAAAGACTCATGAAGGCCCTGAAAGAAAACATAGGCAAGTTTGAGTCGGTGTATGGCGTGATTCAGGATGTGGAACTCCCCGGAGGAATACCCTTAAACCTGGGAGGGCCTACTGCTCAGGCATAACCTAACTGAACCCGGAAGCTCATCCCTTCCGGGTTTTTTGTTTGCTCGCCTTATCGCTCGTATCGGGAATCTTATTGGATATTTTGCGCATCTATGCGCTACGAAAAATGGTTATGTGCTCTAACCCCTTGGGTCGGGAAATATGGGCATTTTTGCCATTTTTTCCACCGTTAGCGATGCAAATCCAAATTCCTGTGAAATAGTACCGAGCAACAGGTAAACACCATCGCCTCTGAAGGGCCATGCCTTGGCCGAATCAGGAAAATGGACGGTATCGAAAAAGTTGCCCATTGCATCCAGGAAGCACCCAAAGTACATCATTTCGCCTTTTACTGTTCTTACATATTTGATTGTAACGAGCCAGCCTGCCATCCGCACCTTTTTCCCAATATGCTGCAGCATATCGTTGCTCATTATCTCCCCCCTGAATTTGCTCTTTATCAGGTCGAATGGGCTTAATGAAACAGTGAACCCCAAAAGTTCCATTTCATCATAGGCATTCTGTATAAGGTCGGTCTCAGGAGCTGGAAACTGGAAGGGTTTTTCGGGGACAGGAAACAAGGTGGGTCCAGGACCTTGCTTTTTGCCTGCCAGCAGATGGGCTTTCCACATGAGTTGTGCCTTGGGGACCAGGGTGAAGCGCAAAGCGTTGACCCTGATGAGTATCAAAAGCTGTTCGAGACTTGCGCCTGTACGGCTCACAAAATCTTCCAGCCCAAGATACGGACCTGCCTTTTGCCGTTCGGCAACAATCAGTTGGGCCAGCTTGTATTCCATGTTTTGCACCTGCACAAAGCCAATGTAAATATGGCTTCCGTATATTGCAGCCGTGTAGTGGCTATGGTTTATGCAAGGCAATTCGATGGTTGCACCCAGGCGGCGGGCTTCGTTGAAGTACACAGGAGCCTGGTAAAAACCCCCGAAGTTGTTGATTACCGCTGTGATAAACTCGAGTGGGTAATGTGCTTTCAGGAACATACTCTGATAGCTCTCCACTGCGAACGAAGCGGAGTGGGCTTTTGAAAAAGAGTAGCCGGCAAACGATTCGATTTGCCGCCACACCTCGCGGGTGAGGCTATCGGAATAACCTTTGGTATTGCAGTTATCAAAAAAGCGATTGGTAATGCGCTGCATCTCTTTTTTGGAACGGAACTTTCCGCTCATTGCCCGGCGCAGCACATCGGCATCGGCAAGGTCGAGGCCTGCAAAGTGGTGGCACACTTTGATCACATCTTCCTGATATACCATCACACCGTAGGTTTCCTTCAACTGTTGCTCCATCACCGGGTGCAGGTACTCGAAGCTTTCTGGATTGTGAAAACGGTGAATGTACTCGCGCATCATACCTGAACGAGCCACCCCGGGCCGAATGATGGAACTGGCAGCTACCAGGCTTATGTAATTATCGCATCGCAACTTTTTGAGTAGTCCACGCATGGCAGGACTCTCCACATAAAAACAACCGGTAGTCTCGCCCGATCTGAGAAGAGCTTTCACCTTTTCGTCTTTTTTGAACTGCTCCACCTGGTGGATATCTATGTTGAGACCTGTGTTTTGCTTTACAATCTGCGCACATTCGTTGATATGGCCAATCCCCCGCTGGCTCAGAATGTCGAATTTTTCAAACGACAACTCTTCGGCAGTGTACATATCCCATTGCACAGTGGGCAGCCCTTTGGGAGGCATGTCGAGGGCAGAATAACAAAATATGGGTTGCTCCGAAATAAGCACTCCGCCGGCGTGAATGCTCCGCATATTGGGGAAATCGGCAAGTTGTCCGGCAATATCTGCAATGCGCTGCCCAATGGCACCCATGTTTCTTTTTCCTGAGCCCGATGCCAAAGCGTCTATTTCGGCTTTGGGAAGACCCATCACCTTTCCCAGCTCCCGTGTCATAGATTTGTCGCGAAATGTGCTGATGGTTCCCAGCAATGCGGTATGCTCCCGGCCATAGCGTTTGAAAATGTAGTCGAGTACCTCATCGCGGTCTTTCCACGAATAATCAATATCGAAATCGGGTGGCGACGATCGCTTGGGATTGATAAACCTCTCGAAATACAAATCGAGCTCTATGGGGTCAACATTGGTGATGCGCAGACAATAGGCCACAATGCTGTTGGCTCCGCTTCCCCTGCCCACATGATAAAACCCTCGCGACATGGAATACCTTACGATATCCCATGTGATGAGAAAGTAAGACGAAAACCCCAGACGGTCAATCACTTCCAGCTCGTGCTGCACCCTCCTTATGGCTTCACGGTTGTTCTTGCCATATCGATACTCCATGCCATCGTTGGCCAGCTTGGTGAGCAGTGCCCGGTCGTCAACAGGATTGCCCGTAAAAGTCTTCTTGTTTTTTGATGATGTGAAGTCCCATTCCATGCGGCATTGAGCCAGCAAATTTTCCGCATTGCTGACCAGAAAAGGGAAATTTTGGTATGTTTTGCGTATATGGTCGATGGGTTGCAGTAATTCAGCCGTATGGGCAAGGTGCTCAGGTTGCAGGCGGCTGAGCACGAGATTGTGGTCAATGGCTCTGAGGTAGCGGTGCAATTCATACTCATTTTCCGTGAGGAAGCTAACCGGCCACAGGGCAACGGATTTTTCTTTGTGGCGCGTGTTTGGCGAAGTGGCAAAACGGGTGAGTTCCCATGGCCGTATGCCAATATGCTCATTTTTATGGCAATCAGCCGGTATGTTTCCCGAAAAGGGATAAATGGCAAAGGTGTGTTCGCATACCGGGAACCTATCAGGCAGGCCGGCTACATGAATATTTGCATGGCTCATGAACGCGTTGATGCGCCTGAAACCCTCAGGATCGCGCGCCAAAGCAATGTACAGCAACTTGCTGCCTTTGCGGAATTCCATTCCGGCCACCGCCTGCAAACCTGCCGACTTGCACAAGTTTACAAATTCGGGCATAGCCGTAACATTATTGATGTCGGTGAGGGCTATCCGCTCAATACCCATCAGTCGGGCATGCTTTACCAGATTTTCCGGTGCTATCGTGCCATAACGCAGGCTATAGTATGTGTGACAATTGAGATACATTATCTTGGTTTTGGGTTTTGGGTGTTGGGTTTTGGCCTTTAGCCGTTGGCTGTTAGCTGTTGGCTGTTAGCTTTTGGAAGTCAAAAAAAATCCCGCAGATTACGCAGATCAAGCAGATTGGCGCAGATTAGTTGATTAGCAGATTTGTTGATTTGTTGATTAGCGGATTAACTCATCCTCACATCTGCTAATCTGCTAATCTGCTAATCCCCACATCCTCACATCCCCACATCCTCACATTACCACATCCCCACATCCTCCCATTCCCACTCCCCGGTGTAGTATGTTCTCTCCATGCTTGCGGCGCATACGGTCTAAAGCCTGGTAAAGATTGACAAGTTCGGGCGTTTCTTCGAACATATTGAGCTGTTGTACTCCGTGCACCAGACGGCTAAACTGTATCCCCACCAGGCGTATGAGCATACGACGGGTGTAAAGTTTTTTGAACAGTTCTTTGCAAATGGGTATGAGTACATGATCGAACGAGGTGTAGTACACGGTTTGTTGCAGGGTGTGGGTGTCGAAGTTGGCGTAGCGTATTTTTACTGTAACACAGCCTGTAAGTTGGCCCTTTTTGCGTAGCCTGAACGCCAGTTTTTCGCATTTGCGTACCAACAGGTCGTTGATTGCTGCAATATCAATGGTGTCGGTTTCGAAGGTGGTTTCGCTTCCTATGGATTTGCGTTCGTTCCAGTTTTGTACCGGTGCATTGTCAATGCCGTTGGCGCGCCTCCATATCTCCCGGCCGTTTTTGCCCAGCATGCTCTCCATCACTTTGGGTGGTATGCGGCTTAGGGTTCCTATGGTGGCAATGCCCATAGTGCGCAAGGTGTAGTAGGTTTTGGAGCCTATCATGGGTATTTTCCTGATGGAAAGCGGATCGAGAAAAGGACGAAACGAAGATTGCTCCACCTGTATCTGACCGTTGGGCTTTGCCTCGCCTGTGGCAATTTTTGCCACCGTTTTGTTGAGCGACAGACCCATGGAAATAGGCAGCCCTGTTTCTTTGATGATGTACTGCCGCAGCTCCGATGCCCATTTGTAGCATCCAAAAAAGCGGTCCATGCCCGTAATATCGAGATAATGCTCATCAATGGATGCTTTCTCAAACACCGGTGCCCGCTCGGCAATGATTTGCGTTACCATGTTGGAGTATTTGGTGTACGACTGCATGTCGCCGCGAATAAAAACTGCATCGGAACAGAGGTTGCGGGCCAGCTTCATGGGCATGGCCGAATGTATGCCATACTGCCTGGCTTCGTAGCTGCAGCCCGCCACAACGCCCCGGTCGCCCAAGCCGCCAATTATCACAGGCTTGCCTGTGAGCTTACTGTTGTGCAGCCGTTCTACGGAAACAAAAAAAGTGTCCTGATCTAAATGCACGATGTTGCGTACCGACGAATCCATAAAAATTTTGTTGTTCAACTGCTTAGGTAATCGAAAAAGCATTAAATTTGATTAAAATTTAATCAAAAATCTGACTACAATGTAATCAAAAAAATAATACAGTTGGAAGGACGCTTTTTTTTGTTGATAATATTGCGATCTTGAATGTTGTGGGATTGAAGCGTTTCCGGAGCCATGCGTGGTGATACTGCACCCTGTGCACTTTTGATCCAACAGGAGAATTGTTTTTTTAATGTGTTCACAAAGAGTTGATTGGTTGTAAATAAATGGAGATTACATCATGAGTTTTTTTGCTCCAAACATTAAATTGCTGCGCCGGCGCCGGGGGAGAACTCAGGAAGAGGCGGCTTTTTCGCTCAATATGAAGCGTTCTACGCTGAGCGGGTACGAAAACGAAGTAGCCCAGCCCGGACTGGACGCACTTGTTGTTTTCTCGAAATATTATTCCATTTCCATTGATACCCTTGTGAAGGTTGATTTGGGACGCCTTTCGGAGAGCCATCTTGTTCAACTCGAAAGGGGAAACGATGTGTTTGTTACGGGTGGCAACCTCAGAGTGCTTGCCACCACAACAGACCATCGCAACGAAGAGAATATCGAATTGGTTTCGGAAAAGGCAAAGGCCGGCTATCGTACCGGATTTGCCGACCCGGAATTTATCAAAGTCTTGCCCGTGTTCCACATGCCATTTCTCAGCAGACAAAAAAAATACCGCACCTTTGAGATTTCGGGCGATAGTATGCTACCTATTCCGGAGGGTTCTTGGGTTACTTGCGAATTTCTTCAAAATTGGAACCTGATACAAGACCGTCATGCCTACATCATTCATACCCTCAACGATGGGGTAGTGTTCAAAGTAGCAGAAAATCTGATTGCAAGCAAGGGAGTGCTCAGGCTGTATTCGCTGAATAGCGCTTATGAGCCTTATGAGGTACATGTAAATGAAATACGGGAGGTGTGGAAGTTTGTAAACTTCATCAGCAGCGAACTGCCTCCGGCCAACTCCCCTCTGGATCGTCTGGCAAACCAGGTAGCCAGTATGCAGGAAGAACTCAGCTCCCTTAAGCAAAGCCTTCCGCCGGCATCAAAAAAGCCAAAGACAGGCAACCTGTTTGATTAATTCAAACAATACGCCGCCTTATCAGGTGTGCCTTGCGGTTTGATAAAGCGGCGCAGTAAGGAATACAATCGCGATTACAGGCTTTTGATCAGCTCTGCAACGATCAGGGTCATGTTGCGCTCGGCCGTTTGTGCCACATTTTGCACTTCTTCGTGGGTTGTAGGCTTATCGGTTTCGGCGGGCTTGGCAAGGTTGGTAATCACAGAGACACCAAAGCATTCCATTCCGGCATGGCGGGCCACAATCACTTCGGGCACTGTTGACATACCGGTAGCATCAGCTCCCAGAAGCCTGAACATGTTGTATTCGGCAGGGGTTTCCAGAGTAGGGCCGGGGCTGCCAATATATACGCCGGTTTGGAAACGGATCTTGTTTTGCCTCGATATTTCCTTTGCTCTGCCTATCAGCTTAGTGCTGTACACCTGACTCATCTCGGGAAAACGGGTACCCATTTCTTCGAGATTCTTGCCTCTGAGCGGATTGTCGGGGAAGAAATTGATGTGGTCGCGGATAATCATCAGGTCGCCCACTTCGAATGATGGATTGAGCCCACCGGCTGCGTTCGACACAAAAAGGGTCTGTACGCCAAGCAGCTTCATAACCCTCACCGGGAATGTAACCTGTTGGAGGGGATAACCTTCATAGTAATGAAACCGCCCTTTCATAGCCACCACCTGCTTTCCGCCCAAGAGGCCAAATATCAATTTGCCATCGTGCCCTTCGACGGTAGATACCGGAAAATTGGGAATTTCGCTGTAATCGAACTGATGTTTTATGTCAATTGCATTTACCAGGCCACCCAGGCCCGAACCTAAAATTATGCCTGCTACAGGCTTGAAACCGGTTTTTTCGGACAGATAAGCTGCCGTTTCTTTAATTTTCTCAATCATTTATGTGAATTTTTTTGTGGCTGCTAAAATAACAAAAAGTTCGGTATGTCAAAAACCCTTAAATTTGTGAAATTTTACCCGGTGATTTTTTCTTAGGCTTTCTGCACACCTGATAACCTGATAAATATAGATGTTTGTGCGTAATCCGAAAATAAAATTTAAAATTAATTATTGTTGAATTGTTTTACTAATCAAAATTTCGAAATGGCGCAAAGAGAATTTCAGGAGCGTAAGCATGAAGTAACCTATGGCGTAAACGCCGACTATTTGATTATCAATGGCCTGGTGGTTACTATGGATGGAGAATTTCGTATCATCGAGAATGGAGCCATGGCCATTAACGACGGTGTGATTGTTGAACTCGGTCATACCCCCGATCTGATAGACGCTTACAAAGCACGGCACCTGATTGATGCGAAGGGGAAATTGGTGATTCCGGGACTTATTAATACCCATACCCATTCGCCCATGACCATTTTTCGCGGATATGCCGATGATCTGCATCTTCGCGAGTGGTTGTTCGATCATATATTTCCTGTTGAGGCACAGTTTGTAAACCCCGAAAACATCAGGACCGGCACCCGGCTTGCCATAGCAGAGATGCTTCTTGGAGGTACAACTACTTTCAACGATATGTATTTTTATGCCGATGAGATGGCGCGCGTTGTAGATCAGGTGGGAATTAGGGCTATCCTGACAGAAAGCCTTATTGATTTTGCCGTTCCCAACAATCCTACCCCCGAACATGCCATGCGTACAAGCGAGGAGCTTATTGCCAAATGGGCAGGGCATCCTCTTATTACCATAGGTGTGTCGGCTCATGCGCCTTATACTACCTCGGCCAAAGTAATCAAAGGGGGTAAAGAATTGGCAGATAAGCACAATGTTCCATTCAATATTCATGTGGCCGAAACCCGGGGCGAGGTAGAATTTACACAGAGGGAGTTTGGGTTGTCGCCTGTAGAGTATTTGGAGAGTATTGGTGTACTCGACTCCAGAGTTGTTGCAGCACATTGCGTGCATTTGTCGCCATCTGATATTGAGATTTTTGCCAGACATGGGGTAGGAGTGGCCCACAACCCGCAATGCAACATGAAATTGGCCAGCGGAGTAGCGCCAGTGCCAGCTTTTTTGAATGCCGGTGTAAAGGTAGGAATTGGCACCGACGGAGTTGCCAGCAACAACAACCTCGACTTGTTTGACGAAATCCGGTCGGCAGCATTTATCCACAAGCTGCACAACGACGATCCCACGGTTATCAATGCCAGGTCGGCCTTCGAAATGGCTACCATTGGCGGCGCCAGAGTGCTGGGGATGGATGCAATTATAGGTTCATTGGAGGTGGGTAAAAGGGCAGATGTGGTCATTGTAGATATGGATCAACCCCATGCACACCCGGTTTACAACATTTACTCACTCATTGTGTATTCCATGCGCGGGTCGGATGTGGAAACCGTTTTGGTTGACGGCAGGCTCATGGTGCATAAACGAAAACTCATCACACTGGATTTGGGCCGTCTGTATCAGAAAGTGGACAGTTTGGCAAAAAGGATTTCCGAATCAGGCAAGATTCTTGCCCAAATCAACAATCGCATCAGGAAAATCTGATGGTACTGTGTCAGGGATTGAGCCGGCGCATCATTAGGGCGTTGATTGCTGCATAAAGCTGCTGGGGGGAGGTTCGCCTCCAGTTCACATCGTTGAAGTGCCTGCCAAATGCAATGTAGTGGTCAATACCTGCATTTTCAAATTCTTTGATCACAAAGTTGCGGAAATTCACGGCTGCTATCCATCCATCTTCCAACTCTTCAAACCATTCCTGGTAATAGCTGTCGTCAGAATAATGGAAGTTCAGCACATTTTCGCCGATAAGGATGTACTTGTTGATACCTTTATCAATTAAGGCTTCCACCACATCCCGTTTGAGAAACATAATATCATTGTAGAGGCAGTCGTTCCATTCCCCCATCAACTCCATGATACAATAGCCCTGTTCGTAGTCGGCGTACAAGATTTTTGTGAATAGGGTTGCAGAGCCAAAATCGTCCCATTGAGGGTGTATGAGGTAGTTGTAGATGGCCTGCGTGAATTCAAACTCCGAATACTCCCTTCCATAAAATGGCGAGCGGGGGTCATCTGCAGCAACATACAAATTCCTCCAGTTGAAAAAGGGTTCAATATGGTGCATTTTGCTGTGTAGTGCTGTTTGTCTTTGATCTTTGTAGGGAAATTGCCGGAGTGCCTTCCGGGAATGGTTTAGTATTCAATTTTGGATTCGAACTTTTTCCAGGTCTCGAATGGAAGTACGGATTCAGGCAAATTCATACAAGTGGTTTCTATTGACCTTTGGTTGGGTTCAAGTTCAAATTGCTCATAAATAAACGAATCGTCGAATCCGGCATTGGCAGCATCAACCTTACTCGCCCCAAATACAATCCGGCTTATGTGTGCCCAGTAAATTGCACCCAGACACATGGGGCAAGGCTCGCAACTGGTATAAAGCACGCTTCCGTGGAGTCTGAAGTCGCCAATGGTTTGACAAGCATTTCTTATGGCTACTATCTCGGCATGGGCAGTGGGGTCGTTGGATGGCGTAACCTGATTTGCTCCGCTACCTATGATAATGCCATCCCTTACGATAACAGCTCCAAAAGGGCCTCCGCCGGCCAAAACATTTGCTGTAGCCATTTCTATGGCCTTCTTTAAAAAATATTCGTCATTCATGTGTTGTGTGGTTGTAAATGTATGTTAGAATGGTACACAAATCTACAAAAATATTTCCTGAATATGTTGCAACAATTGGAGTCCCGTTTTTTTTTGACCCATTTTTTGCAACTTATTTTACTACTTTTAGTGAAAATTCTAAGGTGTTTTTTATTCATTTTTGCTTGTTCGCATGCATCCTTCTTGCTATTAAGGTTTTATGATTTTTCCAGACCGCAATGCTACCCCGGTCCAATTCCAACAATGGATTGACCAAAAAGCTTCTTATTACAACCAACCTTCTTTTATCGAATCGGATCCTGTTTCCGTGCCCCACCTGTTTTCGGATAAGGCTGATATAGAAATTGCTGCTTTCCTTGTTTGCACTATCGCATGGGGCAATCGCAAGTTTATTATCGATAACGGGATGAAACTTATGCGATTGATGGAAATGCGGCCCCACGATTTTGTGATGCATTTTTCCACATCCGACCTGAAACCTTTTGCCCGTTTTGTGCATCGCACCTTCAATGCTACCGACCTGGAGTTTTTTCTTTTTTCTTTGAAAAATCTGTATCAGCAACATGGAGGACTGGAAAATGTGTTCACAGAACATTTTGTTCCAAACAACAGCATAAAAGATTCCATTTGCGGGTTTCGCAAGGTGTTTTTCGAAATTCCCCATCCTGCCCGCACTACCAAGCACATAAGCAATCCCGCAGCAGGTGCCTCAGCCAAAAGGTTGAATATGTTTCTCCGGTGGATGGTTCGTAGCGATAGCTCAGGTGTGGATTTTGGTATCTGGAGAAAAATATCTGCAGCTCATCTCATGTGCCCTCTTGATGTTCACTCGGGCAGGGTGGCACGCATGCTTGGGCTGCTGCAACGCAAACAGGATGACTGGAGAGCTGTGGAGGAACTTACCGGCAATCTCAGAAAACTCAAGTCAAACGACCCGGTGGTTTATGACTACGCCTTGTTTGGGATGGGAGTATTTGAGAAATCCGCTAAAGTTTTGCAGCAGGACTGAAAAAGTACAAGGCTAACACTGTTTTTCAATTGCCTCGTTGCGGTCAAAATATCAGTTGTTCTTTCTGCACCTCAATAATAGTTGATTCAATTTTTTTAAATTATCCTTGTAGTTTACGCCCTATTCTATACCTTCAATGTGTTTGATTAGTCTGAGGATATTGGAGGGTTCATTAAAGTCCATGTCGTTCAAGCCCGGAAAATTCCTGAATGCATCTCTTCTGTTGGGATACACCCTGCGCAGATGGGCTATATTTCTAATCTCGTGATATTGGCCATCCTTAAATAGCCAATATTGTGTATATGGAATTGGAATCAAATCGGGTGGCAATTCCAGGTTATAAACCTCTGTGGGAAGTGTAATCCTCAAATAGCGCGAGCTTACTGCCGTTTGCGACCGCGTGCCGTATCCTGCTGCCCTTCCCGGATGGTTTATCCGCGCCTTGTAATCGGCATAAAGCCTTATTCCATTGCTGTAAATCAATTCTACAAAATTCCCTTCATGTACAAAAAATGTGCGATCAGCAATGCGTATTTGTTCGATTTTTTCCGCTTCCTCCTTTGTGATTGCAAAATTATGTTGCCGCCCGGCAAATACCATTTCTTCGGTAAGCCGGTTGTAGTTTAGCATCGCCCTTCGGGTTTCGCCATTCTCCATTAGAATCACACCTACGGTGAACTGCGGGAACAGATAATGACTTACCTCCTTGAAATGGCCCTGTGCGAAGGTTGTGGTTGCCATCAGTATGTATGCGATAAGCCAGGTGAATCGTTTCATGTGTAAATGATTTTGTTGAATCTCATGGTACTCACAAATATAGGAAAAATGTGGTAGCAGACAAGGCTTTTTCATTGGAATTTCAGCCTGCGTCAGTCAGAGTGCAACAAATTTGAAATCAGCTTCCTTGCAAAATATTCCGGTTGTTCATTTTCGTAATTTTGTGCTGTAATTTCGAAATCATCCAGTAGATGCACATAGATATCATAACCATTTTCCCCGAAATGTTTCAAGGCCCATTTTCCCATTCCATTATAAAAAGGGCTGTTGATAAGGGGTTGGTGCAGATTCAGTTGCACAATCTTCGCCATTATGCCACTTCGAAGCACAAAAATGTGGACGACTATCCATTCGGAGGTGGGGCAGGGATGGTGCTTATGATTGAGCCAATAGACCGTTGCATCCATGAACTGAAAAGTCGCAGAACCTATGATGAGGTGATTTATCTCACCCCCGATGGCCAATTGCTTGTTCAGCCTATTGTAAATCATCTTTCCACCCGGCACAACTTTATTATGCTTTGCGGGCATTACAAGGGTATTGATGAGCGGGTTCGTGAGCATCTGGTAACTCTTGAGCTATCCATTGGCGATTATGTGCTCTCGGGTGGAGAGCTGGCCGCAGCAGTGCTTACAGATAGCATTGTAAGGCTTATTCCGGGGGTGCTGGGCGATGAAACATCAGCGCTAAGCGACAGCTTTCAGGATCATTTGCTCTCCCCTCCTGTATATACCCGCCCTGCCGAATATAAAGGCTTGAAGGTACCGGAGGTGCTGTTTTCCGGGCACGAACTGAAAATACATGAATGGAGGCACGAACAATCCCTCATACGAACCCGTAACAGAAGACCGGATCTGTTGAGCAACGAATAAGGTGGGGGCGTGCAGGGTAACTTTTCAGTGGCTTTGCTTTCAATGGCAGCAGAGCATCCATGAAGTGGCAAAATGATACCCAGGTTGACAAAATAAATTTTGCCTTTGTTTTTTGTTCAAAATAAATTCACTACATTTGCACTCCTTTTGAGAACGCACAAACCATATAATATTTTGTACCAATGAACCAGATGGAAATTATCAATTATGTGCAAAACGCACTGGTTGAGAAAAAAGAATGGCCCGCATTCAAAGCCGGTGATACTGTAACCGTACATTATAAAATCAAAGAGGGAAACAAAGAACGCATTCAGCAGTTTCAAGGTGTTGTGATTCAGCGCAGGGGTACTGGTGCTACCGAAAATTTTACCGTAAGGAAAATTAGTGGTAATGTGGGCGTTGAAAGAATTTTTCCGTTGCATTCGCCTTTTATCGACAATCTGGAGTTGAATCGCAGAGGTATGGTAAGGCGCGCAAGAATTTTCTTCCTCAGAGCATTGCGCGGTAAAAAAGCCAGAATTAAAGAAAGAAGAAAATAGCACCTTTTGCTTTCTTGCAAAAACATTGTTAAGCCCTTGAAAAAGGGCTTTTTTTGTTTATTTGCTTTTCAGCAGTTTTCCGGTAATTGGGCTTTGAAAGAACCATGTTTTTTGTGGGATGTGCAGAGTTTGCCCGGGAAATTTCTGATTTTGGCCGGATTCTCAAAGAAAGTCCGTTCTTGTGGTAATTTTTTTTTTGCTTTGCAGGAATTTTCGCACAATGATTAATTTCGCAGCACTCTCATTCAATTATAATATTAAAAAAACATAGATATCGTAATGAAAAAACTCATAGAATGTGTTCCGAATTTTAGCGAAGGCAGGGATATGGCCCTTATCAGCCGCATTACTCAAGAGATAGAGGGCGTTGAGGGTGTAAGGCTTTTGGATGTAGATCCGGGCAAAGCTACCAATCGCACAGTTGTAACCTTTGTAGGAACCCCTGAAGAAGTGATAGAAGCAGCTTTCAGAGCCGTGAAACGGGCTTCTGAACTGATAGATATGTCGAAACATAAAGGCGAACATCCGCGAATGGGCGCTACGGATGTGTGCCCGCTGATTCCTGTTGCCAACATTACCATGGAAGAGGTGGTATTGTACGCCAGAAAACTTGCCGAACGCATAGGCACTGAATTGGAAATTCCTGTGTATTGCTACGAAGAAGCGGCATTTGAGACCAAGCGACGCAACCTTGCCAATTGCCGCAGCGGAGAGTATGAAGGACTTGCCGAAAAGCTTGTCAAGCCGGAGTGGAAGCCCGATTTTGGTCCTGCGGTATTTAATGCCCGTTCGGGTGCAACTGCAGTAGGAGCCCGCGATTTCCTGATAGCCTATAATGTCAACCTCAACACTACCTCCACCCGAAGGGCCAATTCCATTGCATTTGATGTGCGCGAAAATGGTCGTGTGAAAAGAGAAGGAGATCCCATAACCGGAAAAATCGTGAAGGATGAGCATGGCAACCCTGTGAATATTCCGGGAACCTTAAAGGCCGTAAAAGCCATTGGCTGGTACATTGAGGAGTATGGCATTGCGCAAATATCCATGAACTTAACCAATATCAGCATCACTCCTGTGCATGTGGCTTTTGACGAGGTTTGCAAAAAAGCCGCTGAGCGGGGCATACGGGTTACCGGGTCGGAGCTGGTAGGATTGGTTCCAAAAAAAGCGCTGATAGATGCCGGAAAGTATTTTTTGACCAAGCAGCAGCGCAGTGTAGGTGTATCGGAACAGGAGCTTATCAAAATCGCCGTAAAATCGCTTGGGCTCGATGAGCTGAAACCTTTCAACCCTAAGGAGAAAATTATCGAATACCTGATTGAGGAAAATTCCGGCAGAAAATTGGTAAATATGAACCTTCAGGCATTCGCAGACGAAACAGCCAGCGAATCTCCGGCTCCGGGGGGCGGTTCCGTTTCGGCATATGTGGGCGCCTTGGGCGTATCGCTTGCCACCATGGTAGCTAACCTGTCGTCGCACAAACGGGGCTGGGACGACCGCTGGGAGGAGTTTGGCAATTGGGCAGAAAAGGGACAAACGATAAAAGATGAGCTGATCTCCCTTGTGGATGAAGATACCCAGTCTTTTAACCGCATTGTGGAAGCGATTGGTTTGCCCAAGGGTAATGAGGCTGAGGCGGCTGCGCGCAAGGAGGCCATACAGGCAGCAACAAAAAACGCCATTGAAGTACCATACCGGGTTATGGAAACAGCACTCAATTCCATGGAAATCATTAAGGCAATGGTAGCATTGGGCAACCCTGCTTCGGTAACAGATGCAGGTGTGGGTGCCCTTTGCGCACGAACAGCCGTGTTGGGTGCATACCTGAATGTGAAAGTAAATTGCAATGACCTTGACGACAAGCTGTTTGTAAACGAGATGTTGCAAAAGGCCGCCGCAGTTGCAAAACAAGCAGAGCAAAAAGAGGTGGAAATTTTGGATTTAGTGGAGCAGAAGCTCCGTAAGTAGTTCTGTGCATGCCCAACATCCGGCCTGGTCCGGGATGAATCCGGATTGCCCATGCCTTAGGGTTGCCATGTAGTTTTGCAGGTTTTTAGAATCCCATCAAACACCAAACAGTGAGCCAAACAAAAGGAAACTTTATTGCCGGCATACAAGTACCTACCTTGCTTATCAATAGGGCACAGGCATCGCATAACATTCAGCGGATGGCACAAAAGGCACATCGGGCAGGTGCAATCCTCAGGCCGCATTTCAAGACCCATCAATCGCTTGAAGTTGGCAACCTTTTCAAGCCTTTTGGAATTGACCGTATAGCCGTGTCATCGGTTTCCATGGCAGAGTATTTCGCACATGGCGGATGGACCGATATTATGATAGCCTTTCCGGTGAATCTTCGGGAAATGGACCGTATCAATAAATTGGCCTCTAATATCAATCTTGGGATTTTGGTGTCATCGCCCGGGGTGATGCCCCAATTGGTTCAACAAGTAAGGCAAAGGGTTCGTTTGTATGTGGAGATTGATGTGGGTGCCCACCGCACCGGGTTTCATCCCGCAGATTTGTTTCGAATCCGGGAGGCTCTGCAGCAGGCTGCTCAAAACCCCAAACTGGTTTTTGCCGGATTGATCTCCCATGCAGGCCATACATACCAGGCCTCAGGAGTTGATGAGGTTGCACAATTGCACCTCAGGGCTATGGAGCAACTCCATCAGGTGAAAACGGAACTATTGCCAGATTACCCGCAAATGGTTGTCTCGTGGGGCGACACCCCCTCGTGTGTTGTGGCAGAAAATTTCTACGGTGCAGAGGAGTTGCGCCCGGGTAATTTTGTGTATTACGATTTGATGCAATGGCGGCTGAATGTGTGTAATATCCAAGAAATTGCTGTGGCAGTGGCGGCTCCTGTGGTTGCGCTGCACCCTGAGCGCAACGAGATGGTGGTTTATGCCGGAGCAGTGCATCTGTCGAAAGAATTTTCGCTTTGCTCCCGGAATATCCCCCACTATGGAATGATGGTGGTCATGAATCCTGATGGCAGTTGGGAAATACCGGTTGCTTTGTGTTTTGTGAGGCGCATTACACAAGAACATGGTGTGATTCAATTGCCCGAAAACCTGATGAATGGTTTTTCAGTGGGCGACCTGGTGGGCATCCTGCCAGTGCATTCATGCCTCACTGCCGACTTGCTTCGCAACAACACAATTATTTTGCATTAACTTTACCCGATGCAGAGAATGAATATAGCCAAAAGCAATTTCTAATTGCAATTAATATCATATTAGCTTTATTGTAATTTTTTTCAATTATCAAACCTTCAAACATCACATCCATGGAAATGAAAAACATACCCCATCTGTTTGAAAGCACAGTTCGCAGGTATGGCGACAAGGTTTTGCTTTGGGAGAAGAGGGGCAACAAGTACAAGGGTACCTCCTACAAGGATGCACGGGAAAGAATCAGGGAGCTTGCAGCAGGATTTCTGGAAATCGGAGTAGGTAAGGGAGACAGGGTGGCATTGATCTCGGAGGGACGCAATGACTGGGTTGTGAGTGAAATTGCCCTTCTGTATATCGGTGCCATAAGTGTGCCTCTTTCCGTAAAGCTTGACGAGCCGGGCGATCTCATTTTCCGGATCAACCATTCGGGATGCAAAGGCATCATAGTGTCTGGAAACCATCATCACAAGGTTTTTCAGATTCTCGACAAATTTGCCACAGTGGAGTTCGTTATGCTGCTTGATAAGCCCGAAAACGGCATTCCCAATGTGAGTTCGGGCAAAAAGGTGTATGTGATTGATGATTTGTTGGATAAGGGCGAGGATTTTCTGGAAGACCATGACAGTCGGCTTCAGGAAATTACCGACAGCATTGAGCCGAATGATTATGCGAACATTTGCTACACTTCGGGCACCACTGCCGATCCCAAAGGTATTATTCTCACCCATCGCAACTATTTGGCTAATGTTGAACAGGGCACTGCACTTTTTGATGTGCGCTCTTACTACACTTCGTTGCACATTCTGCCCTGGGACCATAGTTTTGCACACACAGTGGGTATCTATGCCATTATCAAGAGCGGAGCAAGTCTGGCCTCGGTACAGGCGGGCAAAACCCTAAACGAAACCCTTCGCAATATTCCCATCAATATCAAAGAGATGCGGCCGCATTTTCTGTTGAGCGTACCGGCATTGGCCAAGAATTTCAGAAAGAACATCGAAAAAGGGGTAAGGGACAAAGGAGCGGTGGCCTGGGCATTGTTCAATATTGGGCTGAAGGTTGCATACGCCTACAATCGGGAAGGCCACAATAAGGGAACGGGTTGGAGGGTGATTCTGAAGCCTCTGTACAAACTCTTCGACAAAATCCTTTTTGAGAAAATTCAGGACAATTTTGGTGGCAGATTAAAATATTTCGTTGGGGGAGGGGCATTGCTCGACATTGATTTGCAACGATTCTTCTATGCCATTGGCATTCCCATGTATCAGGGCTATGGCCTCACAGAGGCTTCGCCGGTTATATCTGCCAATACACCTGATTTTCACAAGATGGGGTCGTCAGGCAAGATTGTCCCGTGGCTCGATTTGAAAATTTGCAATGAAGAAGGAGCAGAACTGCCTGTTGGGCAGCAGGGAGAAATTGTAATCAAAGGCGAAAATGTGATGGCAGGCTACTGGGCCAATGAAACGGCCACTAAAGAAACCATTCGCAATGGTTGGCTGCATACCGGCGATTTGGGGTATTTGGACGAGGATGGCTACCTGTATGTGCTTGGCCGTAGCAAAAGCCTTCTGATTGGAAGCGATGGCGAAAAATACAGCCCAGAGGGGATTGAAGAAGCCATGGTGGAAAAAATTCCCTTTATTGACCAAATGATGCTGTACAACAACCAGAACCCTTATACAGTTGCCCTGTTGGTGGTAAACAAGGCTCGCATAAAGGACTTTCTGGAAAAGGGAAAACTAAGCGCCGACAGCCAGGAAGGTCAAACCGCTGTCCTGAAAAAAATAAGGCAGGAGCTGGATCGTTTTCTTCAGGGAGGCGACCAGGCAGGTATCTTCCCTGCCCGATGGCTGCCAGCAGCCGTTGCTGTGCTCGATGAGCCATTCTCGGAGCAAAACAAGCTTATGAACAGCACCATGAAAATAGTGCGTCCGGCTATTATAAAACATTATCAGGAATTGCTCAACTACTTGTACACTCCCGATGGCAAAGAGATCACCAATGCCAGAAATAAGGAAGTTATTGCAAGGATGAAATAGCAGATTTGAAATGATTTGATATCCGGCTGTTGAATCGAGAAAATGCTCGAATCAACATGGTGGCTTCTTATTGCGCGGAGCTGATTTTTATCTCCTTGATTAACAACTGCAAACATTCGGGTTGCATGATTCAATGCTTCGTGCGCCCATTGAACTCATGTTTTTATCCTTAATTAAACCATATTGAAGTGTTTTCGTTTCCTGAAAGACAATTGATTGTAACAGCAGATGGGTCGCATACTTTTGCTCTGAAAGGTATTGAGGAGCACTACCATTCTGTATTTGGTGCACTGCAGGAAAGCAGGCATGTGTATATCGAAAATGGATTAAAAAAGATCTTAGAATACCAGGATTCAGCAAAGGTTCTGGAAATCGGCTTCGGCACCGGGCTGAATGCCTTGCTAACATTCATGGAAGGGCAGGCACTCAACGCCAGTATCATCTATCATACGCTCGAGCCATATCCTCTCAATTCTCAGGAGTATAGCACACTGAATTATCCCCAACTGTTGGGGGGTAAGGATACTGATCAGGTTTTTCTGAAACTTCATGAGTCGCCCTGGAATAAAGAAACAGCCATCAGCAAGGGGTTTTTGTTTCGAAAACTTCCGGTGCCGCTTCTTGATGCAAAACTTTCCTCAGGGTATTATGATCTGGTTTATTACGATGCTTTTGGTCCGGAAGTGCAGCCCGAAATGTGGGAGATGGCGATGTTCAAAAAGATGCATGCAGCCCTTAGGACGGGTGGAGTACTTACGACATACTGCTCAAAGGGGGGAGTGAGAAGGGGGTTAAAACAAACAGGGTTTTATGTTTCTAAAATGCCCGGTCCGGCAGGTAAAAGGGATATAACCTACGCGCAAAAACTCAGTTGAGAAAGGAATCAGAAAATTTTGAATATGGGGAACGGAAGATTTGTTGTGCGGGTGTATGGTCTGGGTATGCACGAAAATAAAATATTGGTGGTTGACGAATTTTGGTATGGCATGGCTATGACCAAGTTTCCTGGTGGTGGATTAGAGTATGGAGAAAGCACGATATTTTTCCGAACATGACCTTACGCTTCCTATTGACAAAAAGGTGGCCCGGCTCCTTGTTTCAAGACTTTGAATCCCGCAGTTGTAACTGAGCGCATGCTGCGCTAAATGTTGTTTCGTATCCAAATCCATATTTATGGCACCCTAATCCACCCATTTTTTTGATTGTGCAAAATCCGGTACTTGAACCACTTGCTTTTTACATATGGTGTGATTTGAAATTTTGAGTATTTTTATCTGATTCGAAAAGAAGGCGGTGGATTGCGTATCTTACAAAAAAATAAGCACCATGAAATTTGATTATACTTTTTCCAATTCAGATATTGTTCAATTTTGTAAGTCAACTTTTGATTTTAATCCGGTTCACGATCCGGAGTACATGTCAGCCAAGGGCAAAAGGGTTATTGTTCCGGGGATGATGCTGTTTTCCAAGGTTGCCACTCTGTTGTTCGGCACCGTAGGTACGGCACTTGACACATACAGGATTATTATTAACAGTATTATCAGTGCCAACGAAACAGTTACATTGGGTTTTGAAGATGGGCAGGATAATGAGAAATATCTTTTTGCTATCAACCGCCACGATACTTTTTCCAATGGTTCTGAGCGTTCCAAAGTGTATTTGCGTAATACCACCGTGGAGCATCCTGATGTGGGCAATTTGGTTTCATTGCCTGTTGAGCAATGGCAACTCGATACTTTTGGGAAGGTAATCGGGTGCCAAAATGCCATCCTGAGAGATTTTTTGTTTGGCATTGCGTATGCAAGCCATGCTTTGTTCCGCTGCATAGAACATCCGCAGAATGAGGTGGAATTGGAAATTCATTCCTTTTTAGATAAAACTCAAAATTCCAGTCAGATTTCACCCTTCTACCAAACCCTTGAGATATTTCTGCCATCCAACCCCATACCCCTTAAGCCGCAAATGTCTATAGATTACAAAATACATTTCGAGCGCGAATTGGTGGGCAAAGTGTATATTGCTCATGTGAAATGTGAGCAGCAGGGTGACTTACTGTATTACTCAGTGTATCGCTTAGTGGCTATTCCCGACCGGCTGATTCTGCGTATGGCCAAGGATTATTGATATTGCGTGCCCCAGAGGCGGTATTTTCGGAACCCAAAATGGATGCATTGCTGAATTTTTGAAAAAACCTCCTTCATCACCTTGAGGATTAGTTTCTGTTTTTTACAAACCTATTGAACCATTGCAGCCATTCCCAGTGCATGTGCAAAATGGATTCGCGTGCCCTGTAGCCATGACTTTCGTGAGGGAGCATCACAAGGCGGGTTGTGGCTCCATGTCCTCGCAAGGCATCATAAAACCGCTCGCTTTGCATGGGAAATGTTCCTGCATTGTCGTCTTCGGCACCATGTATCAGCAATAGTGGGGTAGTAATGCGATCTGCAAACATGAATGGCGACATATTGTCGTAAACCTCCGGAGCCTGCCAGAAGGTCCGTTCTTCCCTCTGAAAGCCGAATGGTGTAAGTGTGCGGTTGTATGCTCCGCTGCGCGCTACTCCGGCAGCAAACAAATTGCTGTGTGCCACCAGGTTGCCCACCATAAAAGCACCATAAGAATGCCCCGATACGCCTATGCGGTTTCTGTCGGCAACGCCCATCTCCACCAGTTTGTTGATAGCAGCCTCGGCATTGGCCACCAATTGCTGCGCAAAGGTATCATTGGGTTCTTTATCGCCTTCGCCCACTACCGGGAAACTGGCATTGTTGAGTATGGCATAACCTTGTGTTACAAGCATCACTACGGAAGTAGGACCCAAGCGGGTGAAGCTGTAAGGCGATCCTGTAACTTGTCCGGCAGCGTCGGCACTGCGGAATTCCTCCGGATAGGCCCACAATATTGTAGGCAATGGGCGGTCAATGCCCGGCCTGAAGCCTTCGGGCAGAAACAGTACGCCCGAAAGGGGCAGTCCATCGTTGCGGGTGTAGTGAATCATCTTGCGATGGATTCTTCGCATTTGTGGGAATGGGTCCGGAAAATGCGTAATTTGTGTCAAGCGGTTGCGCCGCACATCGCGGATAAAGAAATTGGGATTGTCAGTTACCGATTCCCTTCTAGTAATGAGAATGCGCCGATCTGGGTCTATGAGGCTTACAGGGCTTTCCAGAAACGGTGATTCGCTTCTCCACAGCCGCGTAATTTTTCCTGTGGCCCATTCATATTGGTCAAAAAACGGACGGTTTCCCTCGGGCGAAGCGCCCATACCAAACAGAAACAAGTTTCTTCCACGGCGGTCGAATAGCAGCACGCTTCTTCCAAAGGTATTGGTGGTGGTTACAAAACTGCCCGGATTGTTGTATTGGTCTTCCATATTTCTCTCGAAAATCACCCGTAATGGCCGGGCAGGGTCGGTGGGGTGGAAGGCCTGCATGCGCCCCATTTGGGTTCGATGCCAGAATTCATTGATCAGTGCCAGATTGTCGTTGCCCCATGTGATACCGGCAAATCTGAGGGCCAACTTCACCATGGGCACAGGGTCGCCGGTGAAGGGAGCGCTGAGGAAAAACAACTGATCTCTGAATGGCACTTCATTGGCCGGGTTGCCTTCGTCGAGGGCTTCTACCCAGTAGAGGCTTGCAGGGGCATCTGCGCGCCATGTGAAGCTGCGCGGACCTTTGCGCACGGCACCAAAACCCTGAGGTATGTCGTCGGCAAGGGGTATCTCTGCCAAGGTACGCACCAGATGTCCAGAAATGTTGTAAATCTCAAAAGATTGAGGGAAGCGCGAGAACGGTACAAAGTAAGAGTAAGGCCTCTTGATGCGGTTTACCAGCAGGAAATTCCCATCGGGCGACACACTGAAATTGGCTATCACCGAAGGGGCAACAATGCGTGTGCTGTTGCCGTTCAAATCCGTAGTGTAAAGAGCAGCGGTGGCATAGAAGTCAAATGTATCTTCGTCGTATTTATTCTGAAGCATATCCTGGAAAGTCCGTACCGCTGCCCTGCGGCCAATATTCTCCTGAATTACCGGCCCAGAGGCTGCCCTTGGCGGAACGGGCGGATTTCCCCTGTTGGCAGGCACCGCAGAAAATATCAGGGTGTTGGCCGAAGCCCATGCAAAGGCATTGCCCATGACATCGTTGATGATGGGGCCTGTGAGCCTGCGCGCCATTCCGGTAGCCACATCTGCAACCCATAGTTCAATTCCGTTTTGTGCAGTATGTGTGAATGCCACCATATTGCCGTCGGCCGACCACGACATATTTCGTATTCTGGGGGATTCGGGCAGCCCGCTTACTTTTCGTTCATTCTGCCCGTTGATATCAGTGAAAGAAATGCCCGTGGCGTAGCTTGCCCTGCTGGGGCCATTGGTAATGGGATCGAACCGTATGCCTGCAAGGCGGTACTCCGGGGCTGCTAAATCTTCAATGGTGGGCAACTCCGGGCTAAAGGCCAGCCGTATGGTTCGGTTGCCCGGACCAATGCTGATGGCGGGGGTGGTGGGAGCATCTACCAGGTCAACGATTTCCTGCGGAGGAACCCGAAAACCTGTGGGTGCCTGTGCAAGGGTCTGCAACCACAGCATGGTGGTAAGCGCAAGGAGAAAAAATCTGAGAGTGGACATACAATAATGTTTAATGCATGAATAAAATACGCCTGTTTTCATTTTATGATGGATGGTTTGATGTTGATGAATAATCATTTATAAAAAAACACCAATCTTTTAGATGCGGAATGCGCATACAAGTTACATAAAATCAAAACAGTTTCATCAATGAAAAATCGCTTTTAACTGCTTCTGTCGAATAATGGCTTGAGCATGAAAACCCAAAATGCCGACACTACGAATGCGATGAGTGTTCCCAGCCAAATTCCGGCCACTGGAAACAGCCATCCGGCAAGGAAGCCGTACACCACAATATTGGTGGATGCCAACAGCATGATTTTACCCAACCCACGCGCAAAGGCAGGGCCGGCAGTAAGAGTGAGAATCACCATGGATGAAAGCATCACCGCCGGGAATGTGGAAAAGATGCCGGTCCAGAACGCAGATCCGTATTGGGCTATACTTACCGAAAATCCCACCACGCTGCCTGCAAACATCGCGCGCATTAGTATTTGTGTCCAGGTGTAATGCCTTACCCTGCTCCCGGAGGAGGAGATTTTCAGCACTTTTTCAGCCAAAAACCAACTGCCTATAGCCACCGAAAAGTATATCAAAGTAAACATCAGGGTAGTGCCGCCGGAAAGATGCGACGAAAGCCAGGCCAGAAACCCCCAAGCTGCTAAACCTCCCGTAATGGCAACCCATAACCCTCGCGGCAATAAGGTCAAAAAGGTTAACAAAAACAAGGTGCTCAGTGTCATTCCCAATGGAACCGAATGTGTAGCTTCGGATGCAAATGCCGCACCCTGGGTGATGCCCACAAACAGCAATGAAACCAGAAGTGTTGAAGGAAGATTGCTCACCATGCCCCCAAGACGCGTGCCCAATCGCTCCGACAACAGGGTAATAAAGCTGATAAACAAGCCCGAAACAGCCACTGACAGTAAAATATACGGCAATCCATCCATCCGGCAGGCAAAAAATTAAAAAAGTAAAGGTAATACAAGGATTATTTTCACTTGAATGCGATTTTCAGAGTTGGGCATCATTTTAAAAAGACTGCGAGACACACAAAACATGACATCAAAAACGAAAAAATGAAAAAAATTTGCAAATAATGAATTATAATATTATATTTGCAGTCGAAATTAATAAGACAATTACGAGATGTTAATAGAATTCAGCATAGAGAATTTCCTTTCATTTAAGGACTTGACTACACTTTCTATGGTTGTAGCGAAGTCTTTCAAGGAACACCAGGATAGCCACATAATAAAAACCGGTAGCAGCCTGAATTTACTTAAAACTGCTGTGATTTACGGTAATAATGCAAGCGGAAAGAGTAATTTGCTTGAAGCAATGGGCTTTATGAAACAAACTGTTTTGAGCTCATTCAGAGACGCTTTAATGGATAATAGCGAAAGAAAATTCCCATTAGAGAAATTTGCATTAAACACGCAATCCGAGAAAGAAACCAGCTATTTCGAAATTTCATTTATTCAGAAAGGGACGAAGTATCGTTATGGCTTTGAAATGGATTATGACAAAATTGTTGCGGAATGGCTATTTCATACAACAAGCAAAGAAGTTTATTTATTCAAAAGAGAATTACAAAAGATCGAAATAAATAAATCCGCGTTTAAAGAAGGATTAGGTAAAGAAGAGGATGTAAAAGAAAATGTTCTGTTTCTTTCACTTCTTGCCACACTTGGCAAAGAAACATCAGCAAGCATAGTTGATTGGTTTAAAAAATTTAATTTTATTAATGGTATTCATGACCGTGGTCATAAAAGATACACAATTGATAAATTGAAGTCTGATAAGCAATTCTTTAATTGGGTTTTGCACTTTCTAAAGTATTTAGAGATAGCAAATCTTTCGACTACAGAAGAAGATGTAAACGAAATTGATTTGGATATTTTGAGGGAAAAAGAAAAAGATGAAGAAATTATCAATCTTTTTACTAGCATACAAAAAATCCAATCGAAGCAACCTAAAAGAGACCAACTAATTACATTTCACAGAAAGTATGATGAAAACAATGTGCTGATAGATACTGTCCCGTTTAACTTTGACAAACAAGAATCGGAAGGGACAAAGAAAATTCTTTATTTACTTGGGCCTTGGTATGACACTTTACAAAATGGAAAGGTTTTGATTATTGACGAGCTTGACTCCAGATTACATAGTCATTTAACTTTAAGATTGGTAAACTTTTTTCATAAGTTTAATAAACGAAATGCTCAATTAATCTGTGCAGTTCATGATGTTTCACTGCTCAACAAGGAAACTTTCAGAAGAGACCAAATATGGTTTGTGGAGAAAAATCAATTTGGGGCATCTGAACTTGTTTCCTTAGGCGACTTCAAAACCGATAAGGTTAGAAACAAGTCGGCGTTTGATAAGAACTATTTAGAAGGCAAATATGGTGCGATACCTAACTTTGGTATTGATGAAAAACTAAATGAACTTTTATATGGGAAAAGGGAAGCAGAACAAGTTTAAGGAAAGGAATGCTGCTTCCTACAAAAGAGAAGTCAGAAGCATTGATTTAAAACAGGGTCACCAAGAACCTTTCATAGTGTTAAGTTTTAAGGATTTTGACAGAAATCAAGGTCAAAATTTTGAAGAATGGGAACACGAACAACTTTTAGCATTGGCTGTCAATAAGTTGAGAGAAATATGCCAACTCACTGTTGGTCAAGCAATAGCTCAACAGATTATTAAACCATATACAAAAGTTGGCTTCCCACCTGACTCAGGATTTTTTCATCCCAAACATGTTTTGCCGGATGTTATATGGTGTTCAATGCATATTCAAGGGAAAGAGTGTGTTATAGGTTATTTCGATGATAATATATTTCAGATAGTTTTCCTTGACAAAGACCATGAGTTTTGGAAGACAAAGAAAAAACATACTTGATAAAAAAAGACCGAGCCCCCAACAAGCGGTAATTCCCCATAGGGGTTTTAATGATAATCAAGTGCTTCAGCTCGCATAAAGGCGATACATTCGCAGCTCCGAAATCCCCTACTGCGTAAACCTCCGACCGTTCCAAACCGGGCAATCCGAAAGATATGAGAGGGATGTTTGGTTGCATAAAAATTTACCAGAAAAATGATTTTAGTAAAAGGAAATACTTAATTTGGTTGCAAATTTTGCAGCTTATAAAATTTGAACGCAATTCATAATTATCATTAAAAATCATAATCGAAATTTGCATTTTTGTGCAGATTGTACATCTAAAACCGGATTTATAAGCAAAGTTGAAAGCGCGGTTTTTAAGAAGTATCACATTGGTGTATTTTCTTTGAAATGAGCAATAGCGCGCAACAGGTGGTGGAAGGGAAATGACATTACAAAGCATCCAACACCCAAAAAAATGAGCAAATACCCATTGGATGGGTTTCAAATATAATGGGATATGAAATACATAAGGTAACGGCATAAAAGCCTTTTTTAAAAAATCTATACTATGAAAAATACACCTATACCTTTTGAAAGCGTAAATGAGCAAATGCGGTTGCTGGGCCTGAAAAGCATTGGCAATTCGTCGATACGGGAAATAAAGAGGTTGGTTGACCATATTGAACAGGCAACAGGAATCAAGTATGTACGAATGGAAATGGGAGTTCCGGGGCTTCCTGCCTCATCCATTGGAGTAGAGGCCGAGATAGAGGCGCTGCAAAAGGGAGTGGCATCGGTTTATCCCGATATTGACGGAATCAAGCCGTTGAAGCAAGAAATTTCGCGATTCGTAAAGTTGTTTATGAATATTGATGCCAATCCCCGTGGATGCATCCCTACGGTGGGTTCCATGCAGGGAAGTTTTGCTGCCTTTACTGCCACCACGCGGCTGTATCAGGGAAAAGATACCATCCTTTTTCTGGACCCGGGCTTCCCGGTGCATAAGCAGCAATGCAAGGTTCAGGGCATACCTTTTGATAGCTTTGATGTGTATGATTACAGGGGCGAAAAGCTCAGGGAAAAGTTGGAGCAGCACCTGTCGAAAGGAAATATCGCTGCATTATTGTATTCGAATCCCAATAACCCCTCCTGGATTTGCTTCACCGAAAAGGAATTGAAAATTATCGGCGAGCTGTCTCAGAAGTATGGTGTGGTGGTGCTGGAAGATTTGGCATATTTTGGAATGGATTACCGCGAAGACTATTCGGTTCCCGGTATTCCACCCTTTCAGCCCAGTGTGGCAAATTATACTGACAAATACATATTGTTTATTTCCAGCTCCAAGGTGTTTAGCTATGCCGGGCAGAGGATAGGTATGATGGTGGTGTCTGATGGTTTGTTTGAAGTAAAGGCTCCCGATTTGCTGCGCTACTACTCTTCGGATTCGTTTGGTCATGCAATGGTCTTTGGAACGGTGTATGCCCTCAGTTCGGGCACATCGCATTCGGCCCAGTATGCGCTTGCTGCCATGCTAAAGGCAGCCAACGATGGCCAGTTCAACTTTCTGGAGCAGGTGAAGGACTACAGCGAAAAGGCCAAGGTGATGAAGAAGCTTTTTTTAGATAATGGTTTTCGCATCGTATATGATAAGGATGAGGAAAAACCTCTGGCCGACGGCTTTTATTTCACCATTTCCTATCCCGGATTTGAGGGCGGGGCACTGATACAGGAACTCATTTATTACGGCATCAGCGCCATTTCTTTGGCAATTACCGGTAGCCAACGGAGCGAGGGACTCAGGGCATGTGTTTCGTTGGTCAACAGAGCTCAGTTTCCGGACCTTGAATATCGCCTGAAGCGCTTCCATGCCGACCACTCTTCGTGATGCGCCCAACGCTTAGTAAGGCGCACTGAACGATGGAGGCGACTTACTACCGAACACCTTGATGCAAATAAAAAACCGCAATCTGTTCATAAAAAACTGATTGCGGTTTGACTTTGTCGGGGTGGCAAGATTCGAACTTGCGACCTCCTGCTCCCAAAGCAGGCGCGCTAACCGGACTACGCTACACCCCGAAAATCTTTGCGAAAAACAGGCGGAGAGAGGGGGATTCGAACCCCCGGTACCCTTATCGAGTACGACAGTTTAGCAAACTGTTGGTTTCAGCCACTCACCCATCTCTCCGAAGATCTGCCTATGGAGCAAAATTTCAATAAAATTCTAAAATAAAAGAGCGACAGTTTGGGTCTTGGCTTTTTTCTTACCTCTGCCTTTGACAGCATTTGGAAAATTGCTACTGCAGGAAAAAAGAACTGACCAAAATTTGAGTGTGCAAAGATAGACAAAACATTTGTCTCACCAAATTTCGAGAAAAAAATTATCCAAAAGAGTTTCGTCCTTTCGGGAGTGAAGCGGGCAGGGGAGCGCCTTGCAAGGGCAGGCATGAGTGGATCATTAACGCTGGTTTAGTATGAATTGGATGGCGCTTTCCATAGAGTCAAACCTTTGAATGGTCCTGTTGTTTCTGTCCACAATTCTGTAAACCAAATCCCTTCCCTGATCACCCACCTCACTGCGGCTGATGAGATAGTAACCGCGAAATCTCCCGGTGTTGATCAGTTCGAACGACTCGGCAGAAAACATCTCCGTCCAATCGCCGGTTTGCAGATGCACCTTCACCAATTGATTTGAGGTAGCATATTTTTCTGTAATGAAATACAGGTGCCGGTTGTCGGGAGATAGGGTGGGTGTAATTATATGGATAATCTCATAGGTGCCTTCGAGGCCGTCGGGATAAGGTTTTTCTTCGGTAACGATCCGCTCTTTCAAAGTCGCTGCATCAAGCATCATTATTTTGTTGCGGGTGTAGCTTCCAAAGCCGGTTCTGACCACCTCGCCCCTTACAAACACTACCTGGTCGGTGCCAGGTATCAATATGGGGTCCCTGTCGGTGCGGCCGAAGGTAAGTTGTATCTCATTGCCATTTGCCATGACGGCGAAAATGTTGTTGTTTCGCACCAATACTCCTGCAGGATTTGCCGTTGCGCCTGTGAAACAAAGCATCAGCAGGATAAAAAAAGCCAATGATGTGATTTTTTGCATGGGAATGTAAATTTTAAACAGGTTCGCTATTTGAAAATTCCATGGGCAGTCGAATCCGAAACCATTGTGTATGAAACGCTGAGTAATGAAAATCTGATACGGACGAAAATATTTCCACAACCCTATAAACCAGAATTGTGCCAATCTGCAACCCAATCGCTCCCAACGCAAGGGAGAGAGTATTGAAACGGCTTGCATTCAAAAATAGCAAAATTTCCTGAATGTGCATCGGGAAAAATAATAGTAGTAGGGGGGTTGGAGCTGGGTTACCTTCTCACAGTAGTTCTTTTACATTTGTACACTTTGCAGCGAAATCAGTTGTGTATTTTCACCGGAATATTCAAATACCCCTTTCATTAATTTTATGCTGCCAAATATCCCACAATGTTTTTAATCTATTCTGGTTTTCAATTTTATTATTGGCCAATGCATTCAATACATGGAATGTTCTATCGGATGGTGAAATATTATGCCCACACATTTGCTCAAATAGTCCTATTGCTACATCAAAATTTCTGCAAATTGTCATTAATTTAGTAAAAGTATATGCATCGGGTTTAACTTGATATTGAATGAATTCTGTTTCCAAAATAAAAATTGCTTGCTGATAACTATCTTTATACAACCAGATTAATGCATTCAGAGCCCTCGTATTGGGTTTGATTTTTTTTCCTATCATATCATTAAAAAGATCTCTCCCGATAGTTTTATTTTTTGATAAAGAAATAAGTAATGTGAAAATTTGTACATTTGGTTCAATTCCTTTTAGAATCATTTCATCAAACAGTTGCTTCCCAATTTTGTAGTCGCGTGAAAGGTTGATAAGAGTGCCGTATGTTGCTGCATCTGGTGAAATTCCTTTTTGAATCATTTCATCAAACAGTTGCTTCCCAATTTTGTAGTCGCGTGAAAGGTTGATAAGAGTGCCGTAAATTTCCTTGTTAGGTTCAATTCCTTTTAGAATCATTTCATCAAACAGTTGCTTCCCAATTTTGTAGTCTTTTGAAATGTTGATAAGAGTTCCGTATGTTGCTGCATCTGGTAAAATTCCTTTTTGAATCATTTCATCAAACAGTTGCTTCCCAATTTTGTAGTCTTTTGAAATGTTGGTAAGAGTTGAGTATGTTGCTGCATCTGGTTCAATTCCTTTTTGAATCATTTCATCAAACAGTTGCTTCCCAATTTTGTAGTCTTTTGAAAGGTTGATAAGAGTTGCGTAAATTTCCTTGTTAGGTTCAATTCCTTTTTGAATCATTTCTTCAAACAGGTGCTTCCCAATTTTGTAGTCTTTTGAAAGGTTGGTAAGAGTTCCGTATGTTGCTGCAACTGGTTCAATTCCTTTTAGAATCATTTCATCAAACAGTTGCTGCCCAATTTTGTAGTCTTTTGAAAGGTTGATTAGAGTTGAGTATGTTGCTGCATCTGGTTCAATTCCTTTTTGAATCATTTCATCAAACAGTTGCTGCCCAATTTTGTAGTCGCGTGAAAGGTTGATAAGAGTTCCGTATGTTGGTGCATCTGGTTCAATTCCTTTTTGAATCATTTCATCAAACAGTTGCTTCCCAATTTTGTAGTCTTTTGAAATGTTGATAAGAGTTGAGTAAATTTCCGTGTTAGGTTCAATTCCTTTTTGAATCATTTCATCAAACAGTTGCTTCCCAATTTTGTAGTCTTTTGAAATGTTGATAAGAGTTGAGTAAATTTCCGTGTTAGGTTCAATTCCTTTTTGAATCATTTCATCGTATCCGCCCCACTAACCCCATATTTTCTAAGAGTGTTTCGGCTTTTACCTTTGAGTTAAAAAGCCATGAAGATAATTGATAGCAAGACTAAGGCTGCGCATGTGGCGGCCTGGAAAATGAGCGGGGT